>JGI24159J19872_10001493_pt1 | contig 25880 bp, 11 predicted proteins | sample Ectturendosymbi4_FD_19872 | JGI IMG/M metagenome (IMG submission 19872)
GAGTAGGCTACCTATTTCTGCTAGCCCTCATTCTAGCACATGGTGTGAATAAACGAAGTGCCTTAACCAGACGAAGTGCCTTAACCAGAAGCACTATCATTGTTTGCTAAAAAAATAGGTTCCGTCCAAAGCATTACTGCTGATACGCAGTGCTAGACAATGCAGCTATACTACAAAGAGTTTTGCTGATTTGTGGAAACCCCTGCTCAGGAAAACTTAAAAAGTTATATGACTCGGGAAATCATGGGTGCAAAGCAACCCCAAAGTTGATTACGTTCTCCTGGGACATGTGACATCCGCTATTTCTGGACCAAACCATTTTTGACTTCCCGACGTCCACTTTAATCACCTTCACAACAAAATCATATCTGCGCAGCAAAACATACACAGCATACAAATTCTATACACTGTACCCCCAAAAAGAGGATTTTCAGAGGAGAATTTTTGTTGTGCGTAGAAAACGTCATAGATCCGTTTTTCCTTCATGGTGTAGGAAGACTCTATATACCAGGTATCGGTGGTTTTTCAAGGGGGGGAAAAGACCCCCTGCGCCCTCCTAGTTACGGGCCTGGTATTAAGGTGCACAAAATTTGTAACAAATCAGGTGACCCTGGGTAGTATACCCTAATTTTATATATATAGATTTTCAGGGACATTTTTGCAAAATAACTCTGGCCCTCTTTCACTTGTCTCTGAAAATCAGCAAAAGTCATGGAAACAGGTTTCTGATATTTTTCTAAGTTTATAAAATCAACAAAGAAGAAGCCCCAGGGTGGTGGACCACACAAGTTTTCTGAGCAGGGTGTGAATAAGGTATGTTTTCTTCAGTGATATTTGAAAAGGCATTCCCAACTAAATTGCAATGCAAATTTTTTTGACGATTTTTTGTCAAAATAAATGTCACAGACAGTCAAAAAGTTTCTTTTGCAAAGATTACGGAGTTTTCAACGCTTTGATTTTTCTCAAGTTTCAAAAGTTGAAACGTTTTTTCACAACTTACTTTCCTACACACAAAACTCAAAACACAAATTTGAAGCATAGACCTTACCAGTATACTAAACTTCACAATTTGTTTATTATGAATGGTAATCTGCAGCACACGCAAGAAAAAACATAAAAAAGGAAAGAGATAGCACAGGCAAGACACAGTATTGGCAAGTTCCGGCAGCTCCTGGTTGACTTCATCCTGCCTTCTATGAACTGACCGCCAGGGTGCGCTTCATTGCGTAAAATGCCGTTTAGCGGGTAATCCAGGTTCAACTGGCGTGTTTGGAGTCACTAATAATGGACCCTTGTGTAGATTATTTTGTCACCAACTACAGTTACACGCAACAAACCATATAAAGCTACACGGGTTGTCACGCGTCGTCCAGCAATTTGAAAATTTTTTATGCTTTACGTGGAAATATATTTACAATTTCTGTGGAACATATCTTCAAGAGGGTTTAGCCTATTGCAACTAAAAAGATTTGTTGTTAACCAGATTAACAAGCATTAAAGAGACTCTCTTAAAACCATTGGGCTTGGAAAACATTTTTTCCCAACAAACTGATTTCTCATAGCGTGTGTTTAGGGCCCTTAAGTGGAAAAAAATGTGCTGGTACGAGAGCTGTTTTGGGCCCCCTTTATATATCATAACTGAATGAGAACTTCATTAGCTTGTCAATATTATGTCTGAAAAATGATATGCTTTATTTATTATTTTGCATTATACCCATTTTCCAATGTTATTAGTCGTTTTCCAAAGGTGTCAGGCTGATGTCAAAGAATGAACCTAACACAGTTGCTTTGCGAGTTTCACACTATACATCAAAAATAACGTTAATAGTAGTCTACAGCAATTGTTCCTAGCAAAGCACAATTAATAATTCTATAAATAAACCTAATACAGAAATAGAAGGACAAGAATGCAGTTACTCTCTTGGCCATGGATTCTATCAGTTTTTGATGGTTTTCTTTGATTTACTATCACTGTACCACATTGGAATATTGGCTTCTATTAGCTTGGTCATGGTGTTGCAATACAATTTTTGTAACCGAGATTTTGTTATTGATCACAATTTCTCAATGGGGTGAAGATCTGACGAGTTTAAAGGACAGTTTAACGCATTTAATTTGTGTTTCCTGAAAATCGTCTTCATTTTTTAGGTGAAAGACTCGGGACAAGATCCTGGTGGAATTTTCCTCCACCACCAGGAAATGCCCTTCCCCTGTTCAGGGATGACTCTTCTTTCAATTACATCAATGTATTTTATAAATTCATCATACCCTCAATTGGCATAAGTGAACATACTCTAGGAAAGCTGAAACTTCGCCAGAACATCTTATTTAGGGAGTACTTTACTACCTCATTGAAATGGGCAGTAGCCTACTTAACTGCTCACTCTTCTTAATCCTGACAAATCTGCTGTGTTTTCCTTGAACACAAATTATATTCATCTGGAAACATAATTTTTTCCAGCCTTCTGCAGTCCAACATTTGTGCTTTTTGCCAATTCTAATTTGTTGTTTTCATTTTTTGAGTAAGAAACTGCTTTATTACCTTTCAATACTCTTAAAACAACAACAATTAGTTACGATCATGAACGACTTTATAGAATAGTGCATTTTTTATGCGTTTTGTCAATAAAAGTTTTTTTCAGGTTCTTACAGCGAAAAGAAGCTTCAGATATGTGCAGGTGTAAACAATATTTAAAAATTTAACACAAGGAAGTGCCGAACTGCGACATCGCCTTGTTCAATCACATGAAAATTCAAAGTAAGCATACAGCAGGTTTTACTGATGCAACAAACTTGAAGACGCAAGTGATGTAGGCTAAATAACCCAGCAGAAATCCCAAAACAACGTAAGTGAAGGTGCAAACGATCACATCCAAGACACGATTTTATGCCGAAAAATGATGCAAATATTTCACGACTTGCAATGTTTTGAACTTCTCGGCTATCACTGGCTTTCTTCCAACTTTCATCAATTCGCAGCAATGTGCGGGGTTTGGATAGGAGCAATATCGGAGCAATTTGGAGGGAGTGTATTGACCAGAACATAATGCCGCACGTCTTCTCTTGTAGCGTTCTCACTTGCGTGGATTCCCTTCTTGGAAATCAACAGATTTAAGCGTTTATGTAGAGTCGCTGTATTCGGAAAAAGAGACAGGTAACTGAAACAAAAACATCAGTGGTGGGATTTCGTTTTGGTATCGCTAGTGATCAGGAGACGCTTCAATCCTAACCCGCATCTCTCGAAAGTCACGAAGAAGACCTAGTGTGTTGGGAAATGCTGAAGATACTAATAAGTGTTTTTCGATTTAACGCAAATTTCTTGAACGTAAATTGTTCGCGGTATGCGTGGTTCCTCACCAGTGTCACCCCAGTTGACAATCGCAGTGCGGACTGATATAAATTAAACAGTACTGCAACGCCGCTGTAGCAATATCGTATTTAGTTTTTGCTAATAGTCAGATCAGTGTAGATGTAAAGTTTAGTTTTGAAATTACGGAGTTTTCGTAGGAGCTTTAACTACTCCTAGCGACCTTTCAATACTCTTGAAACAACAATTTTGACAAGCGAACTGATTAGGCCTATCAATGTGACAAGCGCAAATGAAGTTTTATTTATTGGCAGCAACTTAGCAGCCTCGCGTAGGGAGTGGTATTTTGTCTACTGCAGGGATTTAGTGCTCACAAAAAAGGCGTGGGAACGCACCCAAAAAATAGCCATTTTGAAACAGCTACAAACCTCTTAAATCAAAACGTGAAAAAGATGTGGGAACGCCGTTCCCACGCGTTCCCGCCCACTACACCCCTGGTCTACTGCAGACTTTATACAATTGGGTAGGTGCCGATTCTATTTACTATCACGGGCCGCGTGGATTGTGGAATATCTCTGGAGGGTAGCAAAAATAATTGATTTAATCTTGAAACTCTGCTTTTATCTTCCTAAGGACTAAGGAAAATAAGGAGAGAAAACTGTGAGGAGTGAGAGAGACTTCCTTGACTTACGTTGTTTATATATCTGCTTATCATGGAGTTTCGTTTTTACGCGATGTTGTGTTCTAACTTTGGTAACGAAAATTTTGATGCTGGCCATGTTAAAAGTTTACAATGGCCACAATTGGCTCGCATGCTGCATGTTCTCCACACCTGGTTTATACCATCACTTGTGCTTTGTTGATGCTAGCTACACTACAGCTGCACCAAAATATGTGGTTCACTTTGATATTTTCACGCGACATAATTTTACGTGTTCTCAAGTTGCCTACCAAAGATAGGCCTGTGTTTGAAGCAATTGAGGGAAGTCCAAATTACAACTCAAAATTGAAAAACAACGTCATATTTGGCTAAAATTGTTTGCAACTTGCAGGAAAGACATAGGGCACAACCACTGAATAATATTTTCGCTTGTCGCAATGAAGTAAAAAAGTCAAATATGTGAATAATTGCAAAAAAACGTTTCTTACTTGTCGCTTTGACATTTTTCAGACCCGAACATTTGTAACAGTAGCGGCCATTTGGCTTCATGAAGCAGTGCCGCGCTCAAACCGACTACATAAGAATATCACAGTCAGTGCCGGATTAACAATAGTAGCAAATTTAGCAATTGCTACGGGCCCCGCGCTTTTGGAGCCCCGCGTTTGTAATAAATCTTATTTATTACATTATATCTATAAATTTGTTCAGTCTAAGAAGTCAAGAAGTCAGTATTTTGCTAAATTTGCCGTAAGTAGTAAGCGAAGGTTTTCAATTGAACGCTGTCTGTGTCCAGAAATTATTGCTTGATTCTTTTTGTACAGTTACGTAACAAAAGGCATAAGATTGCGGTCAGCAGTGTTGCCATTTTAGCTAATTTGCTGCTAAATCTTGCAGGATTTTCTCACTGTTAGCTGTAAAATTTTCAATCTAGCATTTAGCTAATTTTCTAGCAGGATTTTACCAACCGTTTGGCAGGTTTAAAAGGTAACAAATTCCTGACCAACAACCTATTCTAAGAGTTTTTCAAGATGAAAACTTTACACCTTCTTTATCAAAAAACAAACTTATCTTCTTCATGACGTTTTTAACTGGGTAACACCAGTGGCGATTCTAGAATGAGAAAACTGGAGGGGGGCGCACTGCAGGGCCAAGGAAAAAAGTGGGGGCCAATATAAATGTCTCTCCTGAATAGTGATTTTCCGTTGTAATGAAGATTGAAGTCTAAATTATTTGCTTGTGTGGTTAGCGAAGGCTTCAGGTTGAAATGCAACAATGGTAGAATATTTTTTTATCCCACGACCAGATATTTCCAAGTGATTCAGTTACTCTACGCTAGTAAGTAGTACTGTCTGGTAAAAAAACTTCCTGTTAAACCGAAGCTGCCAAAAGTTTCGACATATGTGGTTGCAAGATTCAGAACTTACTGCAAAAGTTGGCTCAATGCGTGCTGCCTATCCTATTGATTCAACAAAAGCCTTTTGCGAAGTTTGTAACAATGCAATCATAGCGAAGTACTGTTAGCTTAAAAGGCATAACTTGTAGCAAAAGCACTCAGATAAGACTAAAGAACTTTTTGCATGCTCCGTAATGTAACACAAAGTAGCAAAGACCAGACTTAGAAAGTTGTAGGGCTGAAGGCATGCTCAGATTGTTTGTCACTGAGCATTATTCTACTGTATAAAAACATGCAACCATTAACTGTGTGTCATACAAAAAACGAGGCAAGCTACAGTTACGTTGCTCAAAAAGGTCAAAATGTTGACAGATAGAAAATTGTGGGCGGAGAAGTGTGTTGGCCAAGACCAGCATATACAGTCCATGCTTAATGAGAGCGACTGCAAGACGAAAAATTAGTATATTGTATAACTTAATAGGTTACTTTTAATCATATTAAAAATGACAGTTTTTTAACAGAATTTCACTGCTTTTAGCAGATTTTAGCTGAAAATTTTTGACGAGACCTTTAGCAGAGTCTAGTAGTTTTTTGTGACACTATTTAGCAGATTTAGGTCACAACCATCTGGCAACACTGGCGGTCAGAAAGATACATTCAGACTGCACATGTCACGATGCGAACTGGATAGAGCATACAGAGAGCAAAGCTAGAAAGACGGATGCCTTGCCCACACACATGTTGAGATGTTGTTTTTTTTAACTTGGGGCCCCGCGCTCTTGAAATGCTACGGGCCCCGCGCTACCTTACTCCGGCACTGATCACAGTGTTCCTCATCCAGCTTTGGTTTTGCTTTAATACGGCTACAGTATATTCAACCGACATGCATTGCTGGGCCGAAAGTTTAATTACTCTCTTGATGAGGGCCGCACATTGGATAACATGTGTTGTTCTCAGCAAAATAAAATTTAGCTCAACGTACAGAAAGTGTTGGAATCCTATCAGCAATGATAACGACTTTTTGGCACCTCTCACTCCATGACTGTGATGTCATAGGCGAAGTTAAAGGGCCAGTGGTACCACAAAACAGAACTCAGTTTATTGCAATTGGAACAAATGGGGCAGAGATCAGAAAACTAGAAATTAGTTTTGCACCTCATTGGATATCCAGGGCTGAAAAGTTTGCAGTAGTAGCAAAAAATTATATTTTTTCAGGTCAGGTATAATAGCCATGGATTACCTACCGCTTTACCATTCGGTGGTAATCTTTTGCAGTGAAACTTAGAACACCGTGTCCTATCACTCTCGTTTCTGGGGAATACTTCTATTGTGATTGTAGGCGGTTCTTTGGTCTAAATAACCCAGGGTAGCACCCAACATTCCGTCTCATGACACCTGGCTAAGTGGCATCATTTCTTCAACCAAATTTTGAGTGTTCTTGCTCGCGTGCCTCATCAGATGCACATCCGACGAGGTTCCTTCTTTGTCAGAATCAACTCTTTCTAAACGACTTGTATCACTTACGGTCCAAAACATATTCGTAAATAAATAGCCCAAATTAGACTGTTTAAAGCCAAAAACAAACACCTGCCTATCACTATATACTTTACACGTGGAAAATGGTTACAGGGAAAACCACTTAACAGAGCACCGGTTTTAAAAGTAAAAACCGCTTATTAGAGCAGCTTTTGAATATTACCGAGAAGGGGTTAAATTTTTTTTCTCTATTAACACTAAAGAAACTCGTATGAAATGATTGTAGATCTCCCAAGAAGTTTAAACCTACTTTTTAATTTTTCAAAACAAGCAAGTAGGCTACTGTAGTAGTTTCAAAATTCTACAAGTTATTCCACTTTCAAACTTTTTGCAACTTTCAGTTTGTTAGGCTATTCCGCTAGAGGATATCTCAGAAATTACAGTGACAGTCTGTGACATTGATGCCATAACCCTTGTTTCGGCAGTATTTCGTGATGCAGTTTTCACCACAAGAACATCATGTTCATGAGGCTTGCTTCACTGGAACCAAATTGTCACTTCTGTTACTTTGCAAATGGCTTAACTCTTAGTAATTTTTTGTTACATTTCAAGAAACCGTTATTTTTTGAGCACCTGAAATAGACATTCATAATTAAAACTAGGTATATTTCAATCTTTTTGCCAATAATCTCAAATGGTTGCCTCTGATGGTAGGTTGCCTCATCAAATTTTTACGAGAGGGAAAATGAACAACTCTATTGAAACACTAAGCAGCGCACATTTGCAATTACAACTAAACGTTACCTTCAGAAGACAAGTGGTATTAACTATTGAAATACCGTTTTGGTCTCTCAAAGCGACTTAAAAAACGCTGGGCCCCGCGCTTGCACTATACACATTAAGCAGCTTCGATAGAAAGTGTAAGTTTGCTTTAGTAAGTAGACGGAGCGGGGTGGCCCCCTTTGGCGCGGGGCCCGATTAGAAGAAATCGGTCAAATCGGCTTAAAACCGACCCTGGTCACCAGAGCGTGGTCTTTTTAAGGTAAATTCGAAATGCAAGATGCAGTTTTGTGTTCAAGCACTATTCAAATCCAAAACTTAAAGACAGAAGTTTGCATATGCAAATTAGCTGAATTACAGTGTTGCAATTGTCTGTATCGCCTTGAAATATTGAAGCAAGCAAAAGAGAATGATGTTAATTCGGGGCAATAAACTAACAGAAAAGCAACCAACCACAATAAAGATCACCCCACTGTGTTCAATCTGCTGGTGCTAGGTTGTACTACTGTTACATAGTTATAAGTGAATTTCGATTATTCACATGTGGTGTCTATCACAGTGGCTTGTTATTTATGGGCGCCATCTACCGGTGACCACTTCATTTACATGTGGCGCCAGTCGTCACTAGTGTGTCAAGGCCGCCGCACTAGTTACGACTAAAATCATATTTTTAAAAGACCACCTGTTCGAAACAAATTTGACTTTACTGTTTTCTGACTTTAAAACAAACAATGAATTTTATTCGTCGATTTTCTTGAAAAATGAAACCTACTTACTCACAAACAAACTTGTGATGTATACGCCTACGAGACGACACGATCGCTCTCAAGACGAGAGTGACAACAAACATTTAATAGTGCTCTTGAATTCATGTTGTGTGTTTTCAAAAATCGAGAAGCGCCCAATTTTGCTGCAGGTAATGTGTCTTTCTTAGGTTATGGTTGGTGCCACGCTGCTGTCACTCTTATATTCAATTGCTTATTCCTCCAGTTTTCTATGATCTATATGGAAAGCTCTCTTGGAAAACTCTTTTCGTAGATTATTCTGGGAATTTGAGACGTACCGCGTACCAATACCCCATCGTCATTCCCACTAGCGTACGGAGGTGGGAGGCCACTGTGCCATGGTCACCCCCTCAGACCCTAAATATAAAAAATGTAAAAACAGTATTGTCTAAAACAGTGCTTCTCAACCTTTTTTAGACCAGGCCCCACTTTAATCTTCAAAAAAATCCCAGGCCCCACCAGAACTACTAGGCTATATGTGAAAAGTAATTGTTTTTGGTCCGTCACTACACTGCATATTACGTGATATAAATTATAAATGTACACATAGCAAAGTTTACTCAAAGTCATTGCGATGCTCAATCAAATTGTTAAATGGGAGCTCTGCGCTTGATGCTGGTTACATATCTGTTTGATTCGAGGTTCCATCTTAGTCAGTTTCAGTCTTACATCACCAACCTTGGTGATTTGTAGTTGATTTCTCTTAGCACGCAGCAAATCCGTAACAACGCTAACCCACATTTGACCAAGCAAGATGACGGAAAACATGAATTTTTGCCTTGGCAAAGTCTCGAGGGAGGGTATTTCTTTTCGCATTCCTCGGACAGCCACATCGTGGCTCCTTTGATCTTGAAAAGAGTTTTCACGACTTCATCTTGCTGTAACTCACAAAATTCCTGTTGCAATAATTGCAGAGCAATTATTGCTCTGATACTGCAGAAAAATCTACTAAAAGTGGTTGAGTCAACCAAGAAGGGAACTCCACTGCTTTCAAGTCATGAAATTTTTCATTGAGGTCATGAATCAGCATTTCCACGTGTGCAGCAATTAATGTATTTGCCTATTTAGTGTTATCACATTCTTTTAACCAGGAAGATTGGACATAGCAACAAAATATTGTTTCTGCACAAACTGAGAAATGTCACAAATCGAAATATCTTTGCTTTTGCATCGTAAAGTGTTGCATTGGTTTATTGGAGCTGCTTGTTTGAAGAACAAACTTTCTCAAAAATATTCGCTAAGTAGCCACAGAAGCTTTGCCATCTGTGGTCATCAACAGCTCATCAGTAGCACTAGCATCATTTCAGATTCATACTTCAAAAACTCACTGAGTGGTTCAAATAGTTCCATAAATCTTGTTAGGCAGTTCCCCTTTGAGAGCCACCTTACTTCGGTGTGGAGCAACAATCGCCTGCGATCAGCGGCGTAACTGACGGGTGGCAGGGGTGCGAACAATCACCCAGGCAAGATAAATCTAAAATATAGGCCCTCACTTAGCTTGTATTTCGGTAATTAGTGTTCTTTTGGTTTTCAGTAGATTGCTTTTTTTTGTTTTTTTGGAAATTTTTCGGAGTGTTTTCCTCTGATTTTGGGTTTTAATATAGACATCCTCCACATATCCAGATTCACTATCATTTCTCAATTTTTTACTGAGTGTTGGTTGGTGGGCCCTCTTCAGATAAGATTTCACCCCTGGCTCAAACCTCTAGTTAAGCCACTGCATATGACATGCATGATTAGCCTCACAAAACATATGGAACAGACGTTCTGCTTTGGCATTTTGCTTTGATGGAATTGATATATTTGATCACAGAATATAATATTTCGTGCAGTTTAGGAGCAACATTTTTTGTAACTAAATTTTCCCTGTGGAAAACACAATGCACAGCTAACATGCTTGGATTGTCATCCAATTGGGGTAAACAAGTAAAACAGCTTTACANCTAACAATCGGTTTGATTGTGAGCAAGTGCCTTTTCATTTTGCATTCCCACCAAAATTTTTCATAATATCTTCATCCTCCACGCCCCACCAAAATTTTGCCATGCCCCACCGGTGGGGCGTAGGCCCCACGTTGAGAACCACTGGTCAAAACTTGCTTCTAGAATGCAAAAAAATGCATATTTTTAGGTGTAATTTTGCAAACTTTTCCCGAGGGCATGCCCCCGGACCCCTTAGAATGGTCGTGCCTTCGGCATTTCCCCTAAAGTTGATTTGTGACATCACACGATTGTGGAAACTTGCCCCCCCATCGGAAGTTTCCTGCGTACGCCACTGGCCATTCCAACAGAAAATTCCTGGTGAAAGTTGATGAAAAACATGTTTCGTAATAAATGTCTCATTATTACAGAAACAGATGGGACTTTTGCAAGGAGCGCGAAAAGATGCGCAATTGCGAAATCGATAAATTCTCAAATGCCCAACCACTTCTCCTACACGTGGAGTAATCCCATCCGGATGTTTCAGATATGTGCCTAGAACGGTTCGAGAAAGTCTGGATAAACAAGTTCGACGAAATTCAGGAAAAACTTCCCCAATACCGATCGACGGCGAGGTGACATTTGTGACTCAGTTAGCTCATGCCTTGGCGTGCAGCCAGCAGAACTATCAGAGGTTGTTGAGAACCGCGAGTTGTTTTTAGACCTACTGATCTTCCGTGACACGCTGGGGAGAAGCGCCTGTTTGAAAATGAATGATGAGTGCATGAATGAATAAATGCCAGAAAGTATGAACGCACCACCATTCGCACTGCTCATGCTGTGTAAGCACCACATGTGACTTTCAGTGCAAACTACCAGTCTTTTCTCTCTTGTGTTCTGTTTTTTTCTCTCAAGCGCGCCTTTGCTCTGTGAAATCAGGCACTCATTGTGTTCGTCTAAACTCNAAACTTTGAATTTCATTTCAAGTGATTAATTTCATAGATGACGCGATCGAATCACCAATACGTTTTATTAATAGGAAATCGATTTCGCGTAACGGTACGGATCCACAGTCCTGAAATCGGTATGAAACGCTTACGCGTGACAGGCTGAAAAACTAAAGCAACAACAGAGAAAGCAAGAACAGTCTTGACTGAAATAAATAAATCAAAACACTAGCTGCGACAAGCAACAATTGGAAAATAGGCCGTTTTCATAAGGTTGGTTTCACAAAAACTGAAAAACTATCTGACCCCGATTATGCTTCATTGCTCGTTATGGTTTAATTACTGTGCACTTCCGCGTGGTTGCTTGCCAGGCGTGCTTTTTGAGTGATGAGAAAAGCATTTTGTTCCGCATGAGCCTTGGCCAGTATATTTGCTTTCCACTGTTCTAAGGAAAAGTTTTTGTCTTCTTGTTTACGCAATTCATGACGCAAAGCCTGGTCAATATTAGACTTTCTACGAAAGTTATTTTCTTAGCAAGTGCAGGGTATTACTACCTGCGATGCACAATGCAATCATTGCTGGTTTATGGCAGGGGTNTTCCTTTACCATCTGCAAAGCATTTTGTTTGGGAATACTAACACATGCATACCGTATGAGCCNCCACACTCCAGATGGTTAAAATCCCCACGGAAGGTGTTAAGCAAAGTTCAACAAATTGAACTATGGGAAAGTCATTTTTCTTAAATTGCTTTATCGTCAAGGTCATATGCCCATTTATCGGTTCACCGGTTCTAACGAGGCTTGTTTTCGAGGAAACCCAACTTAAGGGTGTGTGATATTTGCATGCCAGGTTTGAAATTTCAGCTATGTTGGCAGTGTTCTCTCTAAGAAAATTCTTCACTGAGTAAATGTTTGTTTTGTTGCGCACTGAGCGCATGCAATTGCGCAACCATGCAGACACACAAACAGTGAAACGTTCTAATCGGGCCATGTGATATATACGCAGTATTAAGTTGTAATGTTGGAAGTGCGCGAGAATGAAATAGCACTGCGCAAATTGTCTGGTGTGACTGCATAATTGCGTAGTTGCGCACCTTAGAGGGAACGCTGTGTGGTGGACATTGAGTTCACTAAAAGGAAAAATTTGTTTAAATGTTCAAATATCTAATTTTTGGAATTGCATTGTCTTTAGAATAGTGTCTTCCAAACTATGCCAAAAAATAGAAAATTTTAGAACATTTGCCCCTGTATCTCAAATGCAACTAGATTTAAAACCTTTAATGGTCGGCAAAAAGCGTTCAATGTGTTTTTGTGATAATGTTGCTTGACAATGGTTTGAAGACAGCTGTCCAGTTTGGCCACACAAAAACGTTTTCATTTTTTTAAACTTTTTTATGACATCAAGCCGATACTTTCATATTTACTCTTTGCAGCCAAAGCGTGGCAAAGTAAGTTCGGCAAAAACGCAATACCAAAGAAAGAATGTGCTACTTAGGTCTGAAAGAATAAGTGTGGATAAAATTGATGATTTTTCGTTAACAACAATATTATTTGCAATGCAGTTATTTGCTCGTTTCCTTTTTTCTTCGGAACACCTTTACTGCTATTAATTTTGCTTTAAAACACCGAGGAAAGAGTTTTGTATTTTATGAGATTTTTGTTTTGTTGTCAGGAACAGTAATAAAAGCGAAAAATAGTAGTATGTCAAAACTGTTTCGATGAAACTCACTAGCAGCAAAACAAAGTTTTTTACGAACGGAGAAAGACTTTCCAAAGGAAAAACGTCGTTTTCAAACGTCTTGTAGTTTGTTTAATAAGTAGTTATGTTTAAACCAAAATATAGTTGAGAGTTCCAAGCATTGTATATTCAAAACTCTTTTTTGGTTATTGTGTTTTCATACGAAAAGAGTTTTCAACCTGGTAAATGCATTGGACACTTTCAATGCAGTATTGAAATTCTGCATCAAAATTTTGCAATATCAAAATACCGCACATATTTTGTTTCGTGCGTGTCAATACATAGCACCTGTAATAACTTGTGGTTTTGTGCTTCGTCCGATACAGCCAACGCGTTAAGCCGCAAGATTGACAGCAAGCTTTTGTTGTCGCTCTTCATCTGGCTAGAAATATATGGTATACTGAACATATGATTTGAAGTGATGTGTGGACCACTGAGAGCGAAACTGTGACCTGCCGCTGTGCCACAACATCCTGGATGAAGCTGACATGCCAACGAGAGCTTTTCACTCGTTTATCGGATTTGATCGATTTACAGTGTGTCAAAGAAGGGGATATTCGTATACTTTTCAAAATGCGATATGAAAACGCAAACGACAAACCAATTTAACAAACAAAACTCTTATGCAGATACGCAATGGAGAAAATTTCGCCTGGTATTTACGCGTAGGAGATGAACCAGCCCAGTTAAGTGAGAAGTGGAATAGGTTTGTGTGGAATAATGTTTGACAATCGCGTTATTTATCGTGATCGAGCTTTTTCAAACAGAAATCACGTGTTTCTAACACACTGATGAAGATGTTTCTATCTTTCCCGCTACTAAGGTTCTTATTACTGGAGGAGGCATCTGCATTTTTTGGCTGCAGATTTACCGAGAGAAAAGCAGATGAATAAAACGTTGAGTTCGTTTGCCCTCGAACACGTAAATGGCCAAGTTTTGATGATTTCCACTCCCCAACAACACTTGTGCATAAACATAATGAAATATTCCAACTTTAGCTGAAATATTTCAAGATGTTCAAAATTTGTTGATGAAACAGTTCAAAACCTCTTTTACAATCTCAATAAAGAAAACTTTATTTATGTTTTTGATAACGTGCATCTGTTGTTCATTTGCATATCTTAACTTCTTACGTTTCTGAATAAGGTAATTAGCATAACAAAAAAAAGCTTTAGAAAACATTTGAGCACGACCTGTCATTCAACGCGGATTATAATAAAAATTTACTGGCAACCTCCAAACAAAATTCACCATAGTATGGTAATTTCGGTAGTATACTGAGCTCACAATATAGCGCACTCGAGCATCAATGCTTTCTTTAAAGATGTGTTGCATGGCATTGACAATATCAACTACTGCATAGCTTATTTGCAAATACGTTCTTTTGTATTGATGTATTTTTACCCTCCAGAAACTTTACCCACACCCGATGATATACAGTAGTTTTACAGAAATTCAAGTAAAGCAGATCAGGGTAACAGACCTACGTCGAAAAAGCAGCAAAACTTCTAGCTGTTTCTGGTTAAGCAATATTTTTACGTCTGAAAATAATCAAAAAGAAACAAAACTTTGTTCTCGTCTGTAGGTATGTAACTTGAAAGTCATCAACACAGCCATTCTATTACAACAGATGCTACTATCAGTGGAGTTGGCTGTAGCCAGCTGTTGTAGTAGCACGCTACTTTTTCAGTAATGACAGTGGTAACGTGTACTCATTGATACTAATACATACGTAATTTATATTCGCATGAAGGCAACTCGCTCTTTTCTTATCGTGTCATCGCGGTTGTAGCGAAGGAATTAGTTAAGAACAGCAATTAACAAATTCGGGGACAGTAGGCCTTCTCCTTGATCGTTGTGCTGCGCAGATTTCCCATATTTCAAAAGCGATTATTACGGCAGTGAGGAACACCGAGAGCCGCAAAATCAAAAACTGCCGCTGGTTGATGAAAGACTTTGCTCTTAAATCTCTTCTTCAGTTTTGCCGCATTCCGATCAATACAGTATTTTGATTTACCTCTTATTAGACGACTTTGAAGCTTATGCTCATTTCGTTCTCGACTTTGGAAAGAAGGTAAGAGCAGTTCTAAGGAGTATTGTTGCTTGAAATGGAACAGCTCCAACATTGGCGTACAGCATGGGAATGCAGGGGGTGCGGTCGCATCCCCAACGCTGAAACATTGGCCATTATTCCGGCAAAAACTGTCACATTTGGGCAAAGTATACAGCTACATTGACATGTAAGTGAGGTAGTGTCTATTTTTCCAAACAAGGCAAAATAATGGCCAAATCAACGGCAAAATAATCGGAGACTATTTTGCCATTCTTTTTGCCCCTGATACTAAAATAGAAACTGCCCTTGAGTGAATTGGAATCATGTGGTAATTGCAACAACTTTTATCAAAATTGGGCCAACTAAAAACCTTCATTCAACTTTTATCAAAATTGGGCCAACTAAAAACCTTCATTCAACTTTTGGGAAACATTTGAGTGAATTAGGAGCTTTGGGTATGGTCCAACAGTTTCAATTAAATCTAGGCAAATGAGAAAGCTTCATTCAAACTTAGGTGAAAATAAAAACATTTAGATGTATTGGAAACATTTGGGTGAAGTCCATCAGTCAAATCAAACTTTGCCAATTTGCAACAGCTTCATTCAGTTGTAACTTCAAACAGTCTTGTTTAAAGCTGGGCTATATAGAATAACTCAATTGAAGTTTTAGCACATTTAGAAATGTCTGGGTGAACTATAAGGGCTTTATTCAAACTTGAATGAAACCAGAATGATTTGGGTAAATTTTAACAAACTCAATGAAATTTGAGCAATATGGGACAACTTCATTCAATTTTGGTTAAAGTTAGAAATGTTTACATAAATTGGAAAAGTTTGGGTAAACTCCAATCGACTAAATTAACTCTGGCCAAACGGCAATAGCTCTATTCAAATTTGGCCAAAGTGGAAATTTCATTCAATTTAGGGAAACTTCAAACAGCTTTATTCATTTTTGGGGAACTTCAAACAGCTTTGTTCCCATTTGGGTAATATACAACGGCTTCATCTAAATTTGCATAGAATTAGAAACATTAGGGCAAATTTCAACACTCTCAATCAAATTTGGGAATTGAACAACTTCATTCAAACTTGGTGCAATTGGAACCATCTGGTCAAATTGGAAGAGTTTCATTCTGATTTGCATATATTATAAATGTTTGGGAAAATTACAACAGCCAAATCAAATTTGGGCCAATTGAGACAACCGCATTCAAATTTGGGTAGAGTTAGAAACATTTCACAATTAGGAACATGTAGTAACCCGCCATTCCAACTAACCCTAAACTTTGTAAACCTCAAATTGTTGATGCTGTAAAGTGTATAAGTAAAATGTAGCTGTAGTTGCAAAATGTTTTGTGATAGTGATGTGGTGTAGCTGTGATATGATACTGTGACGTTTTCTTGTTTCAAACTTGCTGGACTCTGTGAGATTTGCAAGTGTGAATCTGTTTCCACTAAGTATTCATGAACAAAATTAACCACATAACGGCAGCGGTAATATGGTGCCTGGTAGTAATGTAGCTGTGATTTTATACTGTTTAGGTTTTGATATTTTTCTTTTGTTTCATGCAATGAATTTCATATGTTGCATCCTGCCAAAGTTTGTTTTAATTTAATGCTGTACACTATCTACTGCACTGCATAATTCATTAATGCGTTACAGCGGGCACTGCTATTTTTGTAAAATATTCTTGTTGAGGTCATAAGTCATTTGTCATTGGAAATGTTCTGTTTTACGCACTCCTTGGTAATTGATCATACGTATAGGCTCAAATAGGCTGCAGCATTTGCATGTATCAGTCCCGTATTGCTATATTTTCTTGGTATGCTGTGTTCAGTGCACATTTAACCGTCTAAACTGGAGTGGATTTTTGGTTTTCATAATGTCACTTTTGAAGGTGTAAACGTACAGTAAGTTGTAATATTTTAAGTACAACACATTGCAGTGAATATTGCCTAATGCGGAAGGCTAAGCTATATGCTATGTAGTAAATTGCCTCCTTTCCCTCTCCTTATTTGAGACTTCGCCTATTTGCAGCAATGTAATACTTTCAATCGTAACCTGATATTTTGCTACTTTTCCAGATTGATTGCGATTGTGGTAACACAAATGCACACATCTATGCTGGAGAAGAACAGATTTTAGCTACTAGGGTGATCGTGTTTCAAGAATACATTTAGAACGTATATAAAAGCTTGAAAATTAAGGCGCTGAAAAACACCTTCCACACGTGGTGGCATGAACAGCAATTTTTGGGGGGATTTTATTGTAATGAGCTAGCATGTTTCAACACAATAAATATTACCATTGTTCACATGTGGCTATGCAGAATATTGACTGCTAGTTGGGAGCGTACGACTTTGAACTCGATAATTGGTAATTAGGCATGCAGTTACCTTGATTTGTTTACAATGGTCCGTTTTGGTCTTAAGATTAAAGACTTGCTGGTTACATGTTATTTGGGAAAAACAAGATCAAATTTGGACAAAAATTTTTTGCGTCCCCAAAAATATGCACTCCCGTACACTTATGAGCTCCAAGTTGCAACTTTATGCACGAAAAATTTACCAAGTTTGCCGAACAGACTTAGAAAAATCATTAAACATTTCAGTGTTTGGTCCGAGCAGAGCAGAGCCACTCTGGAGCGTAACTTGCCGGAATGTTTGAAGAAAAGTTATGTTTTTCTATGATAGCAGGCAATAGAATTTACCGACAGTGTTATTAAGCAGGCTTCCGCCTGTTCCTTCAAGCCGAATATCACTCTGTGTCAAAGAATAACACCGGGAAACTTAATAACTGCAACATAGCAAGAAAAAGTATAACAGCACTAGGGTATCGATCTTAAAATAAATGCTTAGTTAGGGAAAATTTTGAGTTAGTGCTCATTCGTAGCTATTTTCAAATGAATACTTCTGCTAGGGAAACTTGCTCCTTTACAATAGCATAAAAAACATGCAACAAAATGTTGTACTTGAAATGTTACCGTTTGAAAAGCGTAGAAACAAATATTGACTTTTGAGAAAATATAGCATCCCACTACGAAAACCGAACACTTCCCTGGTTTTCTATGACATTCGCCCCTGCAAATGAATGCTTCTTTACGTTTCTTCTGCCTATTTTCCAGTCTCGCAGGGTCAAGGAACTCAACGTCGTTTAAAACTAACTGCAGGCAGTGGAGTAACTGGAGGTTTGAGGCAGGGAGGGAAACCCAGGTGAAAGGGGCGCGGTGGCCACTCTAGGGGGCCTACTACCCAAATCTCGAAAAAAACTTGAGAAGTGATAGTGAATCCGGTTGTGGATGGCCATACTAAAAGCCTAAATCACCAGAAAATACTCTGAAAAACGAAAAAAACGAAATATAAGCTAAGATCTTGGCAGGGGGGCGATTTGCCCCGTCGGTTACGCCACTAACTGCAGGGCATCTTATTGCATCGGCTTATCGAATCTAGTCGACAACTTTTTCAACGTCAATACAGCATCTCCCTGCAACTTTACCGAAAGACCAATGCCTCAAATGCGGAATAAAATTAGTTGCAAGATCTTAAAGTTTTGTAATGGAATGGCATATGCTTGATCAATCAGAAGTAGCCGTTGCGTTTTATCGCAAAGCAGTGCTGCTGCCTTGTTCACCGTAGCTGCAGAGTTTTCGAAACGTTACAACTAAACAAGCCCGATCTGATGTACTTGGATGACTGTGTTCAAAGGGTTGGAAGGACTGCGTGTTTTATTACAACTATAAGACGTCAGGGTCGTGGTACCTGAATTAAAACATCATACGTAGTTTTGCAGCTCTGTTAATATTGAATCGAGGCCATTACACAGGTGAAGAACAGCAATAGAGTCTTGAATAACAAAATAAGGTACATTCATCCACACTGCTGCAAGACATTTTTCATTCAAAAGGCAAAGGTTTTCGACTGCAGCACGGTTAAGCCTAAAATACTTAATCGAGAGGATGTATTGTCAGATTGGCAAAGTAAGACGTGTTGCAAGTACTGAAAGCAACATCGTTTCTTTCAAAAAATAAAAGTCTCTTACAGAAAGCAACGGTAGAAGAGACTAAAATTAAGGAATTGCTTTGATAATTCAGTTTTCATGACTGATTTTCACGGCGAATGTCCATTGACTGTTTTGCCGTCAAAAACGCGCCCCAAGACTTCATGAAGAAATGTGTTTCGATCATTGCCATTACCACAAGACTTCGATGATCCACTAATTGACAATAATGAAAACTATATGAGCATATGTTTTAGAATTAAGGATGCCTTCACTCTTTTCATCATCTATGACGCAATTAAGCGCCAGTTAGCGCTAACAAGCAATTTTTTGTTATGTAAACTACTGCATACATCTTCAATTCTGAATGTTTTTAACGGTAGTGCCTCAGTTATCCAGATGGCGGGCTGTTTTGTAAAACACCATATGCTACAAAAGGACTATCACGTATAGAAATGTGTTGTTATTCAAGAGGCTGAAAGACAGTTCTTCGGGGAAAGATAGTTTTTCGACCATACTTACTGCTAAGTTTAGTTTTATGCATTTCCGAAGTTTAGAAATAAAAATACGGGCACTTCTGGTTGCAAAAAATAAGTTGCGTTTTCGTGCTTTTAGTAAAATCCAGCAGCAATATAAAAGACGGTGATGTTGGCAAACAGTGCGAGGAAAAAATAACAATACCGTAGAGGATTTTGCAGTTTCAATCTATTTCGTTGTTTCATACGAAACTCAAATATAAATACAAAATTTTATTCAGACGCAACAAAAGTTGAAGATGTGCAGTGTATAAATAATGTAAAAATAAAATGCGGGCGAAGGTAAGACCACCACATTCAATGACCAGTTTGCTTGCACTGAGAAATACACACTGAAGTTTGTTCACTGGTAGCTTTTCGTAGCTGATGTAAGCGACTCTTGGTCAGTCATCACAGTTGTACATCCACAAAATGGTGCAAAGCTTTCCTGACTTGAACTGTTTTGAGCTACTCAACCATCACTGAGTAGCTTCCACCTTTCATCAACACACACGCATAGGTTTGAGTCGGGATAGCTTCGTGGAATCGGAAGGTGCCGACCAGCACGTCATGCCCTCGCATGTGCTTTTGCAGCGTTCTGACTCGCGTAAATTTTCTTCTTTGAAATCAATATACTTTAGTGTTGGTGCAGAGTCGTTGTGTTCGGCAAAACAGACAAGCAACTGCAAAACAAATTGTGGTCACATTTTATGTTTGCTGTCAATAACGATCGAACTACTGCCTGACTATGAACGATTACTGCAATGCTTCTTTACATCTTTCCAAGATCTGAGCAATGACAGCGGAAGGTTTAGCTGGTCAGCGTTCATTTCGAGAGCAACTGAATAGTTTCTAACAGGAAAGGGAGTGGCATTCTGTTTATGTTGTCACTTCCGGCCCTCATAAAGAAAAATACGTGGTCTACATAGGTGCAGTGATGTTCCAAAAACTTGCTTTACGGTTTGCTGGTGCTTGCTACACCGAGGCGTAACGATAATAAAACGAAACATGCTTTTCGTTTGGTTGGCTATGCCACGCTCTCTCATACTAAGTTCTCGAGATTGCCGGCAAAAAGATAAGAAATTGCATTTTTGAAAAAACAATTCCGATTACTTCCGAGGTAAAGTCCGGAATACAATCTGACGATTGAAAACAATTTCAGCATTCGTGCAATTATTCGCAACATACAAATAAACATGAAGGAAACAACAGTTTATCTTGTTTCAGTTAGACGCTCAGTCACGACGTAAAACATATCGAAACAGCAGAATCTTATAGTCATGGTTATTTTGCAGAAAGTTTCTTACTTGTCGCTTTGACATTTCTCAGATCTGAGCATCTGTAGCAGAAGCTGCCGTTTGGTTTCGTGAAACAGTGTCTCGCACAAACAGACTGCAAAAAGTAACGCACAAGTTAGATTCTTCGTCCAGGGTTGATATGTTGATATAACTTTGATAGCAGCAAGCACCTAACGTGCAACCGCTCAGCATTTCAAATTTCACAACATCAATCTTCAGCGATTTTGCTCAAGCAAGAAATGGCTATCTATAACATTTTTGGCATCAGTCCTTAGTGGTTGTGAATTTTTGCATTCGTATTATAAACGTCTCAAATCAAGAATTTACGCCAAAAAGAAGATTCGCAAAATAGCAGATGTCACCTTAGTAACAACTGAAATGCGATCTTAGGCCAACAATAGTTGAAGTTAGCGGATAGGCTGTCTCTGTTTTTGAAGATGATATTTTCAAGCATCTGTTTAATAATGTGTAATAACATACTTACTTTGCCAAATCTGGGTCTGAACAGAAGCCGTCGGCAGTTGTTTCGTCGGCGAGCTGTGAAAACAAAAGGTTATTTTAGAATCAGAGGCTTTCATACTTTTGATTGAAACTGACTGGTGTTTGGTAATGGAATATAGCATTTCTGAGGCGAATCCAAAAAGCACGGTGTAATTGAGTGTTCAAACAGTTCAACTTGAAAAGTATATATCAAAAGCTGCAAATGCAAAAATAGTAAAAATCCTTATCTTTAATGCACATTATTTCGCAAATAAATCCACTGATATTAAATCACACACTTTTTGACTTTCAAAATAGACCATGAATTTTATTGGTCAATTTTTATGAAACGAAACTTACAAACGTTAACAAAGAAAACTTGTGAGGCTTACCTTTGCGAGAAGACACGATGGTTATCAGGACCAGGGCGATGAGGAGAAACATTAGTCTTGAACTCATGTTTGTGTGGAGTGAACAAGCAAATGAAAAGCGAATTTGAGCAGTGTACAAGTGCACTTCTTTTTTAAGCCACTGAGAATTGGTTTGCCAACAACAACAATGTAAGTAGTTCCGTTTTCATGGATTGTACGTTGGTGCCACTCTGAAGTCGAATTTATGCTCAATCGCCTTCTTCCTTCGGCTTTCTCTGATGCACTGGAAAGATACTTTTCGTAGATTCCCTTTTTGATTATTTTGGGCTTTAGAAACGTCACTGCATGCCAATCGTATCGCGTCACGTCAGCAGAAAACATCCCCGAGGCTGATGAAAGAGACAAGATTTCGCAAGAAGAACGCGTCTCTGTGGCTAGTGGTCATGCTGAGAGAACACAATTACAGCTGAGCGGTAACTTCCGAGAGAAAACTACCAGTCGTTATTCACTTGCCATCTGCTTATTCTTTCAAATATGTTTGTCTCGCCATGGCTTTAGTCACGTGCGATTGTGTTTGATTTGTATTTATTTGATATACGTTTTATTTGCATTTGCTCAGGCCCCTTTGCTCAGAGCTTCACTTCAGTTAATAACTCTTTGTTTCGTGACTTTTGAATACCAATACCTATTTCGTCAGGGTATTTTATGCCTTGATTAGAAACAATTTGTGTGTTTTTGTTGAACGATGCGCATCTTCATCCAACGTTTTATCAGCTTATTTCAATTGTCTGAAGCTTTTTACAAATCTCGATTTTTCTCTAAATTTGTATCGCTTCAGCGTGACGATGACTGAATCCAAATTTCTAGTTCCTTATTTCGGTGTTCGTTCCTCTGCAGTATGAACTACTTGTACCAACTGACACCCACTCCATGATCCTTTGTGTATAAGGATTTTTGCATCCCACAAATATTCAGGGGAAATGTTTGATGAAGAGAACAGAAGCTGTTTAAAAAGATATGTTACGCATGTTCCTGTGTCTTATAATTGAATTTCGATGATGAGAAAGCAGCTGTTGCCTTTAACAACAAAGATGATTTAACTTAAGTCAAAAACAGATTTTGGAAACATTTCTCATTCAAGATAAGAAAGTTATTAAAAACGGCATCTTAGAAGGCTTCTTCAATAAAGACCCGGAGCGAAAGAAACAATGCACCAAAACAAGTTTGAAATGAAGATACCAAGTGAAAAAAATTGGCGAATAAGAAAATGACACAAAGATAAATAAAAAGTAACTTCGACTTTGAAAAAATGGGGAGAAAATACGAGTGACCACCTACATAGGTGGTGGTAGTAGTCTCATTTGCACTCTGTTCTCCAACAGATTTCTGCATGCAGTTGCTTATTTTGATAAGAAAAACTACTTTTTTCAAGCCTGTTGATAACGAGCAAGAACAAAAGCACCTAACTTTGCTCATGCCGTCCAGTGGTGCAGCTAGAATGAGGCCAAAGAAACCATGGCCCCCCATAAAACAAACTTGCTAAGACTTTTACTGGTCTTTTGTATCAATTTTCAACTGTTAGAAAGACGTCGGTGATTGACGACATCGTTGGCTGGCCCTGCCCGAACAAAATTCTTGGCTGCACTACTGATGCAGTCAAGTCAATCACAATCACGGTTGTGCAAATCTTCGTGTTAACAGATTAGTGTATTGAATTGTCACAAAAAATCTAAATGTGGCAAACCAGTAGAATGTCGTTTACCGCATCTACGTACATTGGTTTTAAATTACTTACCCGTCTACAACTTCTCCTTCGTTTTGTATGGTGGTAATAGCTTTGATTTCAGAAAACTCTAGAACCTAATTGGATGTTGAGTCTGATTACATTTGTGTGTCAAAAAAATTACTACCAAAAAAGACAGTTATATTTCAAAACTGTTGTAACAAAATTCATGAACGTAAAGCTAAGATTATGTTTTCGAAAAGGAGGTCAATCTTATAAAAAACCTTAAGAAAAAAAAGCATTTTGCATTACTATTTCATCATTGTTTACGCAGCAGCATTATGTTCACAAGTTTTAGTTAAGGACTATGAAAAGCCTGTTTCGGGATACTTCGTTTCAGCCGTATGGGCCTGGGTTTTGTAGAAATGTTCATTCGTTGCTTTCAAGGCAGAATTCAAATTCTGCATCTAACTTTTTACAATAGCGAAATACCGCTTCCATTTCAAGTCACAGCTTTACGATTCTATGTGAGTCACACGTCTTGTCATTACTGTCTTAAAATGTCCCAGAAAAATTTCGCAATTGCGCAGTTACCCTTTGGGTGGACGGCCTTTCACATCTCCCTGACACCTGCCAATGGTACGTTGCTCTGAAATGTTTGAATTTACGACATTTGATTGTATCGTGCGTGCTTGTTGGTGAATACTGACTTCCAGCAAATGCACTTGACTGAACACCACTGATGCGTTAAGTCACAAAGTTTACAGTAAACAATCACACGGACTGAATCAGAAGTTAAAAAGAGAGTTTTTTTTTCATGACTACGGAGAAAGATTGCTATTTCTATACTTTGACACTTTTCTGCAAATAAACAAATTTGTGAGAACGTGATTTGAAAAAGCACCAAGAATTTGACCCGGTTGAGGTCGATGAAAGCACGAATAAATCGAGGTTAATCGCGCTGTTCTGAAAAACTTTTCTTCTTGACTCAAAGCAGAATGACAAGGTATTATTGTCATACTGCAGGTAAGAGTCATTTTCCATTCCTCTGCCATTGCGTTGGTCGACCTAATTCGTGTGCGTAACATCTTCGCGGAGTCATAGAGACACAGTTTTGAAGTGCTTCTTATTGTTGTTTGGCGGTATTATTTTGTGTCGTGTTGGCAATATGACACGAGGAAATGAATTCTGAATGCTTTGTAATTAAAGGAAAGTTAAAGTTTTTCACGTATGGATATTAAATGGATCCTTCAGCAGTCAGAAATACCACTGCGAATATTTCGTGGTGCCAGTTACGAAAAACCGCTATAAAGTTTGTTTTTTCAAATCTTTGGAATTTTCGTGACATGTAAAACATTTTAATGCCACTCACACATTACTCGGCATTTGTCTCACAAACTTTTTTTTCTACGTTCTAGCTTGAATACTCTGTTTTGCGACAGTTATTGACTGTGACGTGCCACGGTGTCATAACATCCTGCATAAAGCTGACATGCCCAACACCAGTTTTTCATCCACTCATCGGATTCAACCGATTTACTTACACGAAGAGTAGTTTCGTATAAATCTTAAAAAGTTATCTGCGAAGGCAAATGACAAACAATTTAAACAAACACAAACAAAGCACTTGTATACTTACGTAATGGAGAAAATTTCGCCAAGTATTTGCGCGTAACACTTGCGTCAGCGCAGTTAAGTGGGAAGTGCAGTACGTTTGCGTGGAACAATGTGTGACAGTCGCGTTTTATCGTATCTCGCCCGACCGAGTCTTTTTTTCAAACAGAAACCAAGTGTTTCTATCAGTATCATTGACCATTGATAAGATTGTTTCTACCCTTCCGGCGGTCTGTTGCGGAACGTGCTTCTTCATATCACAGGTTCAGCGCGAGGGAATCAAAGCAAAGTGATAAAAGCAAACAAATCTTTTCCTTTCCTCGGCCCCAAGGAAAGAAGATTGCCTCAGCAGCTTAAACCGACTCAAAGAAAAAGCGATCCGCTCAAATTCCCCTTTGGACATGACTAATGGTCTCAATAGCAATGACGTCAAATTGGGAAGAAAAGCTGTGGCCCCCAAACAGGGTTTGGGCTACATCATTCGTCCACGTGTTGACTCTAGCAGAGAGAGAAAAAACTTAAATGCGAAGGCAATGTTTACTTACAAAATGGCTACCGCAATTAGACAAACACCTGACAGACTACAAGCACCTGACTTTCAACAAGACGAAGAAGCATATCAAATGTATGCCAGAGGCTTCCAACTAATGTGCACTTTGTGGTTGCCATGGAGTAGATTGAAAAAGAAAGGTGTTTTAGACGATAGTGTTTATAACCAAATCTGACCAACTGCTGCCGTCACTCCAACCTTGTACGGTCTTCCAAAAGTTCACAAGGACAATGTTCCAATGAGACCAATTCTCTGCTCGATTGGCAGTTTAACC
>JGI24159J19872_10001494_pt1 | contig 25862 bp, 12 predicted proteins | sample Ectturendosymbi4_FD_19872 | JGI IMG/M metagenome (IMG submission 19872)
TTCTTCTAGCAGAAAATATCTAGGCCTATTTTGAGTCGCAAACAAACAGAAAACTTAAAAATTACCCTAGAATCGAAAATTGCGTTGGGTGTGCAGCAAAAGTTCGTTCCATTAGAACAGCAAACGGGTCTTTTGACTACAACGGAGTTCCTTTTTAACGGCACGCAAATTTTTCCTCAAACCGCAATGCGGCCCTTCATGCTTGCAGTCTTGGACCACCGTGCACTAGCATCATTAAATTATACGCTGTCTGTTTCTGAGTACATGACAACTAACGTTACAGCAAAGCCAATTACATTTCTGCACGAAACAAATCATGGCTGTACTGTAGTCTCTCACATGTGCAGCTGTAATACTCCCATTGTTACAAGGAAATAGCCTTTCTAACAGTATACCAAACAGGGTAAAATGTCGGACAGAAGCAGTTAAACAACCTTCAAGGTCTCTAGAAACTTAAAACATGCTAAAAATTATTTTATCGAAGCTGAAAAATTATAAACTAACACAATCAGTGATACCACACCAAACTTCTGTTTCAACATCATCATGGCTATGTGTGGCCTACCATCTAACATGAAAAGCTCTTCACACAAAACGTGACAAACATCACTTCTATTTTTGAAATCTCGCCAAATACAAAACATAAAGAGAAAAAGTGGGGGGACATGGCATATTATGTCCCCCCCGTCTGAAAAAGTGGAGGGACACGTCCCCCGTGTCCCCCACCAAATTGCGCCCATAGGTTTAGGTAAAAGTAGACAGTAGCATAGCCACTAAGCCAGTCCAAAATTTTGGGGGTGCCAAATGTTTTGACTTCAAGCCACTCAACCCACAAATTGACAAGATCTGTTGGAAGTTTGGGAGGGGCCTTAGCCCCTCTTTGGCTACGCCTGTGCAAATGGAATTTTCCACTTTATGTAAATCACAATAATTCTCTGTTATGTCGTAATGGTTTGAATCAGCAAGTTTATTCACACACGAGCAACTGCTGTCAGAAACAAGCAAAAAAGTAGTTAAGTAGCTTATTGCAATGTTGCTTGTGGTTCGATTATTTTTCGTCATCGCTCTGCATATGTAATAAGCAAGTTCGTGTAAATTTTTTACAGTGACAGAAACGATTTATACATGGTATGGCTCGAGACTAAACTATATGAAAAGCTTTCGCGCGCATCCCCATTCGAGTTTGACACCCCTGGTCTATAGGGGTGGATAAAAATAGATCGGGTCTTAGATCTTATTAGGCAAAGTCTTGGGCACTCCATGGCTTTTGACACAAGAATTCCCAACTACAACTGTAATCCAACAATCACGAAGTAATAAGACGTAAATACAGATACCGTAGTCAGATATTGATTCTACTGTATTTGATTAAGAGCTGATGAAGCCTACGTAGTAGGCGAAATGTATACCCTGTAAGATTTCAGTTTCCGATTCTTAGCTGTAAAAGGATTCCTTTCGACAGACAGTATTCAGATATTCCTTTCGACAGTATTCAGATATTCCAGCTATTAAATGCAAGTGTTATTGCATCGAAAACTATTGCTCTCTACAGAAACGTGAAACGAGACATTCTTCTGTGACGATGTTCTAGCTAATTTTCGTATATATATAAGTCTGTTCATTGGTTTGAAAAACTCAAACATTTTCCCCAATTTGCCACACGGTAAAATTTGCACAAGCTCGATCTATGCAGAAGCAGCCGCAGCGAAAGTGAAACAACTATCCTTACTCGAGTCAGTGGTTGACTGCAGAAGGGGCATTAAGGGAACAAAATTCTACTAGCCTTAGGATTTGACTGAACTTGTTGGACATTGTTCTTTTTATTATTTCATACAAAGGAGCTTTCCTCACTTCCCTGACACCTGTTTTTTTTTAATTTAGTGCAACACGCTGTGATAGAGGTTTCTGTTTTTACGCCCGACAGAATTCTTCAAGCAAACTCATCGAAACAACAGCGTAGGGGACATTGCCTTCGTTACCGTTTCAAGGATGCTGTGGGCAGATGCTACTATTTGCAACGTACACGTGCAAGGCCGGATCCAGCCAGTAAAGTTAGGGAACGATTTCAGTAATATTTGGAAGTCAAGTCTCATAACAGGTTTCGTTACTGTAAGAGGGATGAAGTATACTTCACAATGCTTCTGTGACAAAACAACGGACGACAAAATAGCCTTGTGTCGCGAATGCTGTTTACTGAAGTGTAAAAAATCATTGTAAATAAAGTCACTTACGTAGGTTTTAAGGGGGCGATCGCTCCAATCTCCCCCCAGGATCCGCCCCTGTACACGTGGTTAAAGCAGTGACAAGTTTACGTGCATTTTGTCAAGTAATGGTTTTACTTAGTTAATGACTTCAACTTAGAAATGTTACAAATGTCAAGTTTCCGCTGAAGCGTATCATGGTCGAGGGTGAGCAATCCCAGCTCGAAAGTCAAATCCTGGTTTAGTCATTATGCTTTTTAGGTTCCCCTACAGTGGGATTTTCTTGGACTCCGAAACGCTGACTTTGGGACATATGTCCCCTTACTTCACCCCCTGGTGACGACTTCAAACGAGTATTCTAAAGAAAACGCCACAACATTTTTGACAAAGCTTCGCTCTGTTTGTTAAAGCTGTTGCCTGCTGTTGGCTGAAAATGTTTGTGGCGTTGATTCTGCACTCAGCATTACGTTAAATATAAGCGATTGACATATTCTGCTGCCCTTAGGCATGTAATTGCAAAGTAAGTAACCAAGTTATTTAATTTTTTAATTTGTATTCAATCGACTAACTGCCTGCAACATAATATTTTTCCGTGCTTTAATTCGGTCTTCATGCACTTGATGAAAAGTAAGTTTTTCCTCACGGTTTTGAATACACGCTTCCATACGTATGCACTCCATTATGGCAAAATACTTCTGTTGGTTCAAAAAGTTGCAAGTAGTAGGTTAGCCTACGAATTAATGTTTTTGATTTGTTGGAAAGTACTGCATAAAATGGGCATATTGTTACAATCAGATACGTTATATATATGCCAAGCTGCTCTGAGGAGCATAACCCAAAGTTTGGTCACGAAAATCGATTTTCCCTGTATAAGGTCTGGCCGACGTTTTCATTACTCTGACCGTTTGTTTTGGCAGATATATGATTTAGCGTACCTTAATGTGAAAAAAAATGTTGTAGCGACGTGTGTTCGTGTTGCTTGTCTGAAGCAGAGAACAGTAATGACCGGTGGTCACGTTGGATTTGAGCTTGCCACTCTCATATTGATTTTAGGATCATTTTCTGCGCTGCAGGCTTGTGAGGTGAGTTTTAATGTATACTACCACACAGTATGCCAACTTTTGTGGACTGGTAATGCATTGTAAAATGGTCTGACCGGGAGCGCCACGAGGAATGCCCTGAACTTTTGTCTATTTCACGAACGACGTTAATTAGCTTTGTACTACATGTTACCAAAAAACAGTCCTGATTTCAATGCGATATTTGTAATTTAGCTAACAGCTCAGCACAACTCTTTATTGCAAAAGTATCTCTTTATGTCCTCTCAATTTCAAAGCACATTATTTTCAATTTTTACTGTATAGTTCCAATTTTTAACGACGGTCTTTGAATGCGCATGTAGCAGGGTAGGGCAACGACGGATGGTTCCCGTCGATTTTGATTAATATACTGTAACAATTGATCACAGGTGTAAACATGCGATCACAAATGACTTGAACCTGAGTTTCGAAAAAAATTGCTTGCAGCACTGCTGAAAAGTGTTGGACAAGAATTCAGACTCAAGTCCAAAACCTGATAAAAATTTCCTCGCAAAGTATCGCAGCAATGGTCGGTGTAAATCGTCTCAAGCGTTGTGAGCGCACAACACGTCATGACGTGAACGCAATGCACGCGGAAGTTGATGTGTTACGTCAGAAAAAACTCGCGAACGGTGGAAACACGCAGCCAGACTAATGGAATCAACCTCCGTAATGTTCAGAATCCTTAATGCGAGATAAAATTACAACATTAATGTGTGTATCTGTCCGTCGTTTATTGAAAGATCTTGAAGTTTGTCAGGAAACAAAAATTATAATTTTTCAGTTGCTCAAAACTACGCTTTTCTGTTGGTTGTATGAAATTGTGTTTTGTTTTGCGTCATTGTGTTTTGTGGCGCATTAAACAGTCGAAAATTGGTAGACGAAGAAAGTCGTACAACATTTTTTATCCAATCAAGCCAGCTCAAGACAGTTCCAACACCGCGATAAAGAAATGCGAGCTTGGGTTCGAACCGTAGCTCCCTGGCTCGCCGCACCCAACACAGGTCATCACGTCCTGCATGAAAACCAAACGCCAGCTGTGCCCGCTTTCAGTTACATGCAGGGTATTTCTCTGGGATTCAGAATTCAGAAAAAGTTGAGACGTGATGATCAACTTCAGTGTATCCCTTACAATGCAAAGTTGTCTAAAAGGCTGACTCGTTTCAGAGCACTTTTTATGGATATGCCTGATCGATTTGCCCGACCGTTGTTAGAAAAATGGTCTTATTGTTTTAATGGTCATTATAGCAAATAAGCCTAGGACCTAAAATATAGCACTTTGGTTTTAGATGACTAAGGAAACAAAAAATGAACTAAAACCATCGTTTTGTACCCTAAAATCAACTTGGCGCTCACCAATCTGCTCTATGTCCAAATACTTTTTGCAAACTTTTTTTTTTGTAAATTCTTCATGCTTTACTTCAGGCAATGGCTATTAACTGAATGAGTGACAAAATATGAATTTTTTACAAATCATACCCACACCCCATCTTGCTTTCGGCATAAGGTGACATGGAGGTATCACGGCACACCGTTGCTATTTGATGAAGAGAAACGGAAAGCTATTAACCAGGTCACTACCTTAAAAAGTTTGATCCACGTTGGACGAGACAGCTGGTCATGGTCTGGCCAACGCTGTTTTAAACCGTGGTTGTACTTCGAACAAACGTAAAACATGTTGCTGTTTTTGCTCATTACATTATTTTTTGTTTTGTGCATAATGCCGCTGTATTTGGTTTCAGTAACTTACTCTTGCGGAGTCTTCGCTGCATAACTAATATACCTGCACAAAGTGACAGAAAAGTAATGCGCAACATTTGATCATTGCTTGCAAGACACTGGCATTAAAACTGCTTTCTTTTACCTAAAATAAACGTAATACCGCAGCGAAACACGTAAACACCGTAACCGCTAGAACGTCACAAGCTTTTTGCAGATGCTTACTACTGATAACTTATTATCCAGGTTGGACTGTGCGTTGCACACTCACTAGCCATATGTTTTTTAATGTAACAAGCAAGAAAAGTTCGATGGCATTATGCGACACAAAGAAAGCGCGAGTGCTTGATTTTACAAACGAAGTACGCGATTGCATCGGTCGGCCCACACATAACGCAGTTTCAGGATTTTGTGTGTAGAGCAGTGGTTCTCAACCTTTTCGTTGAAGGGAGTCAAATCCTGACCGACAATTTTGTTACAGAGCCGCACTAAAAATTTTTGACACAAGTCAACTGACACGTTTTGTTTTATTACAGAACGAGTCTGTTACACAAAATATTAGAAGTTTTTTTTAACGACTGGTGAGAGCCGCACAAAAGGTGCTTGGGAGCCGCACGCGGTTCTCGGAACCTCGGTTGAAAACCCCTGGTGCAGAGCACACCCCACATTTCCATGACAAACAAAACTCATATTGCAACTTTGTTTGTAGACATGGACTTCTGTTAATGAGACTCTGTACAACAGAGCGTTTACCAGTATTGACGATCCAATGGCGAACGAGAAGAGACCGCTGGGATTCAAGGTTGTTACTCTTCAATTCGGTCAAAGTGAGTAATTGCGTTCCGACACGAAAGCTTCGAATTGTTTTCCAACGTGATTTTTTGCTATTTTTAGCAGCATTTTTGCGTGTAGTGTTCGCAAAATCTTACACAACGTAGTTGTAAATCCCTTCTAGGGGTTGTAAATCCCTTCTAGCATGTTCAACTAATTGATTTTTTGTGCAAAGTGTGCAGGAAATGCAATCAGGGGAGTGCAAGGCGAAATGTAATAACGGCATGCAATGCTATGCTTTCCGACCTGGCGAAGAAGCTAAGGAAGGTTGAGTTCATTTGACTTTCGTGTTGATAACAGTGCATCCAAACGATCACAGATAAAAAAATAGGAATCAAGTCATGTTGGAACATGTGAAATATATATATTTCAACAGCTTGAAAAATAAAACACTTAATACAGTTTCGCCAAATTAACCATCTATTGAAAGCTTTTGCTTAAACAATAAATTTCTTTGGTTTAGCGAAAAACAAACTTTTGACGTGTTTGGCGGAAAAATCTAAGTTTTTGGTTTAGACTTACCTGATGGATTAGTTCATAAATCGTTACATTCAAACACGGCTCCAAATTTTCGCTCCGTGTGTGGTCATGAAACTTCACCACAAAAACTCTTCGCAGTTTTGCATTCCACTCATTGGCAACGCGGCGACTGTAATTTGCAAGATATAGCTTATACACGCCGGCTGCTACAAAACAAAACAATGTGCACCCAACTGATCGGTTTCTTTGAGATTGGAAGTATTTTTGTGCAATCCCATTTGCAAGATAGACAGTTTTTGAAAATCTACTGCCTTTCGCAAAACACGAACACGTTTCGACGCGCCCCATCAGTCACCAATCGTTGAAGGTTTGCGAGCAACAATAAGTGGAAAAATGAACAAAAAGCTACAGGGTCCAGTTTCGCTTAGCTTGATGCAAACTTCCCACGAACTATTTGGATATTCAATCGTGGAAATAGACCAGTGATTCTTAACGGGGCCCTCAGTGAAAAATCTGGGGGTCCCTAGAGGGAATGGCAATTTTTTTTCGTTTAACACGCAAATGCACAAACAACAACGACCACCACTTTAACTAGGAACATAAACACACACGAGGGGTCGCCAAGCCCATATCTTCAGGAGTAGGGGTACCCGGGTTGGAAAGGTTAAGCAATAGACGACTGATCGCATCCGAATCGCTACACTGCAGCGCAGAATTTTGCAGACTTATTTGGAATACTCTCTGCGCGAAACGGTTTTCACGTTTGTTTATTTGTTACGTCGCGTTTGCGGAAAGCGGAGGCGCGCGGTGATCAGCAGGTTGCTGCGGCGAACGAGGAAGTGGTTTTCCGGTTTAGCAACGCATTTTTTTCTTGACACCGCAGCACCTGATGCCATCAATTGTTTGTTGCGAGGTGCTTATAACAGCTTGTGAACATAAGCACGGCTCCCAGATCCAGATTTGGCTTGTGATGCGCTTTTGCCTTTGATTTTTCTGATTTAAAAATCCGGACGTTCTTGGGCCACATTTCCAGTGACGTCTAGTTGTTATGGTAACGGTTCTGGTAGCGATTGACTGGAATAATGCAACCGTCGGTTGCGTAACTGTCCGTTTTCAGCTCTTGTGCTCGCGTGGCGAGACCAAGACAAATCAAGAAGTTAATTCTTTAGTGTCTTAACACCTACCCACAACGAAGTACAGCGCACAATGGCGCTAACAACACAGGCATAGGTGGCGGAACCGGGGGGCCTAGGCTCCTCCACTTTTTTCTTGAGGGGCCTGGCACCCCACTTTCAAAGTTCGAAATTCGCCTAAATAAGTTTAAGTAACACAATTATTATTCGGTTCATTGTTAAAGTAAATCGTTTAATGAAAAACATTTTGCGGACGTTTGGCAGTATTCTGGCAATATTATTTGTTACTGTATGTATTATTTGTAATTTGGCAGGATTTTATAAATGTTTGGCAGAATACACCGTGCACAATCTGGTCACCCTACTTGGACTTGCTTACCGCATTGGTGTTGTCGAGCAGCGTTGCCAGATGGTCTAAAAATACTACGCCATTTTTTAAATAAACGGTGTAATTTTATATGCTTGTGTGTAGGAAAAATTTCCTGCCACCACATCGAAAAATTGGTGTAATTTGGATTAATTTCAAGCGTTTTAACACAATTCCAAATAGTGAAATTTTGCTGAATCTTATACGCAAAATGAAATATTTTACAGATCAATTTCAATTGTGTTTTTGTTTTCGCATTGGCAACACTGAAAAGCTATTTTTTATTTTTGCGTTGACAACACAACTGGTATCCTAACAGACAACTTGTTGCAAATGCTATCTTGTCTTTGCATTCCGGTATCTAAAATTGCATGGCCACGTAGATGTTGATGCCTTTGTAACTAACTAACACTTTTGGAGAACATATCATCGTCTTATACCTTATACCTTCGAAACTGTACGTGATGTCAGCAAAGCTCTCACCCCCACCCTAAGGGGAATTTTCAGGAGTACTGCACGACTGTTACGGCTGTACTTGACAGTACCAATGACAAACATATAATCGTTTTTTGTACCTGATACCTTGACCGCTGAAGAACTACTTGACAAACAAACTTAGCCAAGAGCACTTGAACCACAGGATGTTTTTGCACATTCACAAACACTTAATAGATCAGGTTGATCTCATAACAATACTGACAGAATTCATAGCTGTAAATGATCGCAGAAGTAACTTTTGTAGAAAGAAGTTTGTAGCGTAGCACAGAAACGTCTGTTGTTACTAAGGAGCGTTCGCATATACCGTCATTAGAATTTTAGATATCTATTTTTTACCCTATCATCATTTTGAAAGCCACTCTCACCCCTATCTGATATGATGTAATATGTGGACGCTCCCATGGCTTTGTGCATGTTGTATTTGTGTACTTACATGTAAATGAATTTTGTGTAAGACTAAGAACAAGTAGTTGCATTTATGTGCTCAAGTCAGTGTAGCGTAGATAGAGATAGGGTGTAGGGTCGTTGAGGGCTTATAAAACATTGCATAAAATTGCTTAAACATGCTGACAAACGTTAAAGACGTCTCATTTCAATGTTTGTGACGTCACAATAGCCGATGCAAATCACAAAAATTTTCCATAGTTTTTTGATGTGCACTTGTGCTCTCCCACTTTGAAACAGATTTCGCCACCCGTGCACACGTGTAGATGAAAGAACAAAGAACACACGCGTAGATGGCGCTTATACGGTTCCTTTTGAAAGGACACAAACATAGATATGTGGAACTAGCAAATAGCACGCGCATAAATGGCGCCAGCACGGTAGCACCACTGCATGCTGCTATAAGTTCCAAGGAGAGCGATTCATAAAATTATGGGGCAGTGGGAGACTGCGAAGGACCAGGGATCATTTGGGTTGCAGTCCTCCCTATGTTGAAGTTACTTTTAGTTTAAGGTAATAGTTCGTTAATAAAAATTGGTAAAAATCTGTTGCTCAAAGTGTAAGATTTCAAATGAGTAATGCGTCTGTAATGGAACCAAAATTCGATGCAGACAAATATAAGTCACCAGAAAAAATTGACTTAACTTTTCTATATACAATGTTTTGTAGTTTTCAGGTATATTGATTTGAGCTGATTTTTACTTGCGCAAACAGACAATTTCATGCAAATTAAAGTTAAAGCGCTGTGATAAAAAAAAACTGTTGAACAGGATGTCTCGTCGGGCACCCCTCGACAGTTTCAAAATTTTCTATTGTGGGTTAGAGTTGATGCCCAAATTATTGGGGAATTTGGAGTCGTTATATGGTGCTGTTTAAGTGGAATTGGGTCGGCCTAGCAGCGCGTTGTGAATAAACGAGAAGTGTTCACGGAATGAAACAAAGAGAAAAACCTTAGAGTTTAGATTTTTTGCAATAGAAAACTTTTTTCATTCCTGTTCAGAAACTGAAACGACGTTATGGCCTCAGTGAAAGCTTTACATCATTCACCTTAGGCAATATACGACATACGTTATGAATTAGACATTTGCGTCACCATTTGGTCGCGAAGTTGAGAATAAATGGTGTTTTTTTTGTATTTTCGGTAACAGTATGTAGTTCAATCAACATTGTGTGACAATGGATACTTACTGACGGTGGAAGTAAAGGTCTGCCCCAACATTTAAAACACACAAACATTTTAACCTGTTTGATGAGTTGCAAACAGAAAAGCAATTTACGTCCCTGAAAAATTCTCTTGAGACGAAAGTCAAATACTGTTACTTCAGGTAAGTTAAAGGATTTATTTTCATTATTTCGAATGTTGCTTGGTCGGCTAATTATATATTTATTATATTATAAGCGTCCAATGAAAAACAGAAAGAAATGCAATGCTTACCCAAAAAATAAATATGCATCGCATACATCGTCCGATTCATCAGTTCACGAAGTGAATCGTTTGTTCAAGTAACTACTCTCCACATTTGAGATAAGCAAGGAATCTAACGGCAAATTTTTTGCGATAGATTTTTTGCTAAAAATTTGCCGATAGTTTCCTTGCTTGTCTCACATTTGCAGAGAAGTCACTTGAAAACTGATATGTGTATGTTTGAATTATTCCAAAAAGATGACAGCAAACGTAACGCTTTGTGAATCGTATGTGTTAGGTTTAGCCTGCCTGGTGCAAACCGTACATTGAGCTTGTTTTCACTGGATACAACCTGTTTTTCGCAGCTGTTTGTTTCACCGTGTCGCCGACGGACGGAAACATGCGTCACATTGAAATCAAATGGGAATTGGAACAAGAGGGGACGCTTTGTGTTCGGCAGAAAGGAGCAACTTCTGGGGAATGTAAATAATTATTTTGTCACTTTCATATTGAAAATGGCATAAAGGTCGTCTCAGGCATTTGGCTTCAGCACTCTGTCGCGCGGCCATGGTGGAACGGCAGATTTTGTTTTCTTTTTGCAAACGAGAATGACAACGTGTGAAATCATTTCTCTTTTCAATACTATGCGACGATTTTTAATTATATTATGCACCAGTTGAGCAAATACTCTGCGCCAGAGGATGTATGAAATTAGGACTTCGGTCTCCCTGTCGGTATAACATATGTTCTTTGGCTGCTTTACATATGTTTGAATTACACTAACACTGTTAAGTTCTTGCGAAGATTAGCCAGGTAGAGCGCTGTGCGTCAGGGCGAGCACGACCAGGGCGTAACGAGGGGGGCAAGGGGGCACAATTCCCCGGGAGCGGAATCACTATGGGGGTGCGGAAAAATCCCAACAATGTCACAATTACTTTCTTCAATACAGTGTATTTGCTCCCGAAAGACGTCAGTTTCGAACATGGGGGCGCCAAACTTGCTTCTTGCCCCGGGCGCCATCTAGCCTCGTTACGCCCCTGAGCTACAATGTAAACATTTAATACGTATGCCGTAGTTATTAGATTGTAAGCCGCGGCTTATAAAGCTGTTTTCATCATTTCGTGCGGCTTACAATCAAGGGCGGATAATATTGTTTCATTTGTTTACCTCATCGGAACTACAGATGATCGGAAGTATAGATGACGCTCGGTCTTTCCTTGGCTACGTTATTTTCGACCAAACTATCTTTTCACATTCTATTCTCTTTAGCATCACGTGCACATCCGTCACCGGAGGGATTATGATGAACAGAAGGCAGTTGTAGTGAAGCATCATTACCAGGGTTACGAATAAACGCAAAACCTGCTTGTACGCGAAAGTATCACAGAGGCTTAGGTAACCTATGTTCAAGGGCGGCTAACAATCGAGCAAATGCGGTGTATGTTATTTGTCGACAAAGCGTCCCTTTTACGACGCATGGTCTTCCGCAAGCGCAGATTTATCTCTAAAACCGGTGGTGTGTTTTGCTTAGCCGTTTAGCAACAGAGTACTTTAGCGTCAGGCTATGCTAGAAAACGTCCATGGCGAAGGGAACATCGCACATTCTGGGCAGTGCCAGTATCAGTTTAAAAGCGATATTGGCGATGAAAGCGATAGACAAATTTGTTTAACAGTATTTGATGGCAACAATTTGTTACAATTTCAGTGAAAATGAAAGCACGAATGAGCGCAACTTAAATTGCGAAACGAATGTGTGAGGTCTGTTAATAAAATTGTGCTGGTCTGTTTGTTGACTGTGTTCGTTCTGCTAGGTATTTCCTCAGCAATGGCCGTTCTTTGTGCTTTAAAAATGGCCAAATGCTACTTTCATAAGCTTCCGCATGCAAGATTCAATCCAGTGAGCTTTTTTGGGAAATTTTTTCTCGTTTGCCAAGCAAAAACCACGTTTTGCTATTTCAGAACTTTGTTTATTCTGCTGGTAACCCAAATCGTCCGGATATGATTTTGACTTGTGATCGACCCGCTCGAATCTAAGTGGCTTTGCTCCTGCAGGACTCTTCGTTGTGGTGACTACAGCAAATCAGACAGCGATTAAAAAAACCCCGTAACTTGGTTTCGCGCAAAAAAACTTTTGATTGCGTTCCAGGCGCCTCGTCAACAGCAACAAACAGCATATGCAAGACTGTGCCTGGCGGAGCATCGTCGCTTCAGTACGAGTTCTACTGCGAGGGTACTGGATGCGAAGGCGGAGCCAAACTTTTCTGGTACAGGTAAGAGGCCGACACTGCAAGCGATTTATTAAATGACCCCAAAATGTTCGTTTTTTTTCGGAATTTCATACCTAAGCTCTGTGAATGCACCTCTGCAAAACATCACCTGGTTTTCGAAGAACGTGAAATTTCCGATCGTATCGATCATTCAAGTACGACGTGTTAGGTAAGCGAAATCCCGACGACTGTCATTAGGACATGATAGGCGACCTCGAGTGTGGCACTGCGTGCTTATTTTGAGCTCTAACCATCTAGTGGACCAAACTGTCATTTTGCTCTCACTGCCAATCTTTTCAAGCGAAAAATTACCTTCAGGTTCGTGGTCGAAAGTCCGTTGTCGGACGGGATGTATGACGAGAACTGGTGCTCCACGCGCTCCTCCCAGTATCCATCCTCATTAGCAGTGGTAAGTCTCGCCCCTGTAAATATAGATTGTGTATAATCCTCAAATAACAAGGCAATTTTTCTGCTCTGTCAACCACGACGTTTTGTCGAAATCACGCGTTTTTTGTTGGATCGCATGCAATGCGACACTTTTATTCATCGTCACTTGACGGCAGACCGAAACCTGAATAATAATGTTTTTTGTCGAGGCGGTTGAGATGCACAATCTTGTCCAAAGTGCTATGGCGGAGTCACCCAGTGGCCATAGATCGAACATCCAACCTTCCGGTGAAGAGAGGGTCACTCTAGCACTGAGCTAAACGCTTTGTTTATTCACGAGGTTATTTATTACTTTTTAGCTTCCATCGAACCTACCTCCCCCAACAACTACAACCACTGGTGATGCGGCACGCTTGACTCAGGTTTTGACGTCATTGGTTATCACGTTTCTCACGTCGATCATGTTGGCTGCCTCGTGATGATGATATCAACTGGTAGTTTATTTGGCACTTGTAGAATGACGGCAACACTTTTTCGACACACGGGGCGTTGTGACACAGGAGTTTGTTTTTAAGGCGTATTAGCACTTACTGCGTTTTAGCACTTATTGCAAAAACACGTTTTTGCATAAACTCTCAGCGGTAGATTTCGTTAAAAATTGGCGTTTTCATCGTCAGCTAACAACTTTGCGTTTTGCCAGCATGTCATTGTGTTCCTTTGTAGTGTTTTGGACATAACTGTTTAAAAGAATTTCTGTATGCATAACCAGTATTTCAGCATCACAGTTGTCTTGTTAAGCAAGCCTTTTCGGGCAACGGAAAAAGCTTGGTGGCGTTTAAAGCAGTGTTCGTCCCAGCGAAGAAAAACAACAAATTAAACGGAATGCATAACCCAAAGTTGTTTGGAGTCTGTACAAAATAACTGTCGGCAACTAAAGCTTTAGTTCTGGAAACCCATGATGTACGATGGAGCCTTTGGAAGAGTTTTGTTGTTTCGTTGCCTTTGTTCATTTTCCAAATCTTCTTGCGTATTTTACCCTTTCAGTTATATTGCAATGAATATTTTTTATATTCTGAATAACGGACGATCTTTATTATGTCATCTTGAAGTTATTGCCATTTTATTCTGTATTACGCTAAATTGCGAAGAGTGGCTTTTTTAATTTGTCAACAAGTTTCTCCGAACAAAATTGCATAGAAGTCTTGAACGTGTTCCTTGTTGAAACATGTCATGTTCACCGTGATTATTCTGGAGTTCAATTTTGAAAAACTCCAATATTTGTGATCTCAAATTCGAAAGGCGGTCAGAACTTAAATCATTAAGTCACGTAAGTCACGACCATTGGGAACTTTTCTTTCTAGACTTTTTTACTATGTGGTGTATATAAACTCCTTTGACTGTCTCCACTGTTGAGGAACGGCATTTACAATTTATTGTCTATTCTTACGCAATGTAAAATGGACCGAAAATCCTCTTTTTCCAGACGTAAGCGTATGGGAAGTTTTTTTAGAAGGGAGAGGGCGAAAGCCGTTTGCTTTGAAAAATTTCTAATTTCCCCGTTTTCTGACGCCGAATGTGAACAAAGATTTTCGTGCAAAGTGAAAGTGAACTATCTGATTACCCCAGTTTGCCCTAAAAATAAGGCGGAGAACAAAGAAACAAGTCATAGGCGTTATTCAGTTTCACAGCTCTCTTTCTCCGTCTGTCCGATTTTTTAAATCTTTCCCTGAAACTCAGATTTGCTTGTCTTAAAAATTTGCAAACATTGGCTTAAATCGTTTTTTCACAAGTTTGCGCTTGAAAGGAGGTCGGTTGCACTCCCGGGTCTCCGTCGTGTGCACTTCTGGTTTCATAGCATCTTCACTAAGCGCATTCAATCAATTGCATATCACTGGCCAGGGAAAAAAAATTTGTTTTTTATTGAAATCTAGTCGCAAGCAAATAGCACCACGAGTTGAAATGGCACACATTTAATGAATTAACACAAATTTCCATTTTCTCCCGTCCGAAAACCTTGAAAATTAAAAGAAAAATAAACTGCGCTCAGTTTAGTCACTTTTTGTGACAGTTTTTGTTCTTGAATCGTAGAACCTGCTCACTTCAGTGAAACCAACTGCTCATTTGCTGTTCCCCGCACGGCACTGCTTTTATCGAACCGTGTCTGGCAAGTTTGGTTTTCTTATTATGACGTAGACAAGTGATGAGTGAAACTAAAAAAAACGAACATGCTACTCTGTTGCCTCCTTGAACAACTCAAAATGATGTGATCTGCACCTTGGAAGTTCGACTGTAGCTTCGCAAACGATTTTTCTGCTGATTCGCGTCGAAGCGAGTGACGTCATCATCTCCTGCTTCAGGCAGCTTTTAGCTTTGAAACTTGGTCTTTGAAATGCTACGAAAATTTTATGCTTTTCCTCAGAAGCCCAAGTTATTTTTCGCAACCAGTTTCAATTCAAGTGCAATCTGATGCGATGGCGCCATGCGACGTTTATGCATTTGTGGTTTGCAGTCAGTGCACTGTCGCGTTCTGTACTGAGTTATGGTCAGTGACTGCACATTTGAGACGAATCATTGTGATTATTGTGAAAACTGGTCACGCGTAGTTTTATTGAAAACTTTATACCTGTTTTTTTGCAAAGCTGTGTTCGTTACATTACCGTATTACTGTAAACAGTTTAAAAATTAAACAATGTCTATAACCAAGCTTTCTTATTGTGGTGCTTGGGTTTGTATTACGGTTTCACGAGACGTTTGGAGATCATTTCATGAAGAACGAAGTCAAATGCTAGCCAGACATTTGGAGTCCTGATAAAAAGAGCCAATATGGATACTTTGAAACACTCATAGCTTTGCGAACGCTGGAATGACCGAAATCTACGCAGGGTGCTTTTGCCGGGTGTTTCCCTTAAAACAACTTTTTTGTATAACGTACTAATTTGTTCGTACTTCAGAGAAATTGGTGAATACGCTTAGTTAAAATAGTTTAGTGGAGAGGATGAGGGCTGGCGAAGCTGCATTTGAATGTCTATTGAAATTTTGCTGCTGTTCTGTAAGTTTATTGACTTCAATCATCTTTTACAGAACACTTTTACTTGCTCCAACCTTTCAGCATACGCGAAGTTTCAGATTTGTTTCCTTGTGTTTTAAACTCTTTTTAATGCTTGAGTGAACTGGAAACTACAGGCGGTGCGCGATTTAAGGTCATGTATAGCTTAAAAAGTGTCTAACCGGATTTGCCCGAATCTAGGCGAGACCAGAAAGGCTAATAATTTGCAGTAGAACGCATTTGAATAACACGTGAGTGGCTGATCATGTGATGAGGGGGTGGATGTGCCAAGTCATGGTTGTACTCTAGTATCTGACATATTCCTACAAGAAATGATGTAGATCTTTGAATTATTTTAGAGTTTATGGAGTTATCCCGCTTTTCCGTTTTCTTTGCATTTCGCCCCGTCTGACTCTTGCGCATTAGAAATCAGCTTTCCATTTCTCACTTTGAAAAAAACTCTATCGTCACCTAAAGCATTTTAGCTTGTCACGTTTGCCGTCAGAGTGCAAAAATCGTATTTCGATTGCGAACATATCCTAACAGTTATTTTGTCGTCATGAAACGTTCAACATTTCCCATCGCGGCAAACAATAAAGGAGCCGCGGTACTTACAATGCATGTCGCAGAAACGCTCAAGAAAATTTGCGATCTGTTGCAAGTTTAATGGCAGCGATACGAAATTTTATGAATAATTCATGGGTTGAACAAAACTAGAATGAACATGTTGAATACGTGGCACTCAATTCAGTTGGATTTTTCCTGCTGGATCAAATCTGGTTTCGGGATCCGGTTTTTGGCAGGATTGTGTCCAAACGGTCTGGCTACGCTGATGGGCTGTTGCTGACGATGCACACCAGCTGATAAATGAAATTATCAGAATATCAATTTAAAAAATCAATGTTTCAAAATTTTAGGTATTTAATTTTCCCTTTTGTTCAAAAACCAAAGGACTCTTTAATAAAAACATTTTTGTCTCTTTTCCATTGGCTGCAGTTTACCAACTCAAGTGAAGACTCATATTGAAAATTTTGTAACGTCATACCTGAGATTCTTCACGTTTGCTGATAACCGTTGGGCCTTTAAACCGCGATCGCATTGCAGTAATTGAACCTATTGCCTTACTCAACGTGCGTGAACCTCGCGTTACATGTTTGTATTTTCACACGTATGACCTTTCATTTTCATGACAATCCTGGCTTAGCACTTTCAATTTTCAAAGTGCAAACCGCCCGATTCTTGCAAGGAAAGCATTAGTTTAGAGAAGCTGAAGTCGGCTAAGAAAAGAATCAGTACTCTGTTACAAATTTTCTCGAATTTGATGCTATATAGCCTATAGTATATGGCTCCAGCAGGTGGCATGCGGATGAAGCAGTGCCATTAGGGTTGCGGAGTTGGAGGTAAAATATCCAACTCCGACTTGTTGCTGCCAAAATTTTCCGACTCCGACCCTTCCAAATTTTCCGACACGGACTCCATAACATAACGTGAATGAAGTTTGGCTGTCAAAAATTTTGTAGCAACTAGCAATCAATGGAAATCGTGGTGTAGCAAGAATTCTGTTTCAATATCAGTTTCAAAAGAAATTGTACCATGTCAGCAGACACGAGTTAGGATTCCTAACTTGGGAGTACGCTGTAAAAATAATTCAATTGGACTTCCGGAGTCGGATAAAAATATCTGACTCCGACTCCTATATACTTTTCTTAGGAATCCGACTCCACCCAAAAACCTCCGACTCCGCAACCCTGAGTTCCAAGATAGCAGGCTTCAAGCATATTCGTAGCTAGGAGTCCAAAGATCTCATTCCCTCCCAAATTTCTAGCATATCTTGTGGTTTTGTGCTTCAAGAGGCGGTGTCCCGAAGCAAATGCTGTTGCTCGCCTAAGAGCCGTTTTGATGATGCCAGGATTGCCAGCTGCACGGCACCGCCTCCCGCCAGGAAAAAAAATCCTTCCACGCCACCTGAGGCAGACCTGATTTGCTGTAAGCCAATTACAGTACACACATCGCAAAGGCCGTGTCTTGAACTTTTCCGTGTTATGAAGGCGTGTCACAATAGCTTAGCACATAGTTCTGTTTCCGAGTTACTTTTTATGATACCAGCCAGCAGCACGTCTCACGTAATAGAGGTCTCCTAGAATATCTTAGGTCATAGTCTGTCATCACAACCAATACGTCTAGTACACCTCGCTCGACCAGCGGATAACCTGTCGGACTGTGAAACGTAAGTCTCAAGAGTAATGGCAAAGATTCCGAAAATTTAATCTGGAGTCTGAGAACCCTTTGAAACAAGAATCACAACAATTGACCTGTAGCAGGAAAACAGCTCCACTCGGTCAGCAACAAGGTTGCTGCTTGAGCAACTGTTATGCTCATTGAAATGATTGCACGTTTCAAAGGTTGAAAAATTGTTGTACTAATTCAGTGTTTCCCAAACACTGTGCCGCGAAAATTTCATGTTTTGACAAAACCTTATGCTGCAAATCTTTTTGGTTCGCATTGCATTGATTTGGGTTTTAAATTTTCATCTTAACTTAGGCTAGTTGATGTTATTTGGTATGTAAACTTGTACAGTGTTTTAAATAAGTAGCTCTCGTTGCAAGGTTTGTGGAAAGTAGGTTTTCGATTTCATCAAGTATGTGTGCCGCAGCCAAATTCAGAATGTATTAGTGTGCCGTAACATAAAAACGTTTGAAAAGCGCTGTACTAATTATTAGAAAAATTATTATCTAATCTAATTGGTTTTGCAAGGATTTCAATAAACCACCAATTAATACACTTTTATTTCAAACATTTTAGTTTTTATTCGGTCATATGGCACAAAATTGTGTGCATTTAATGCAAAATAGGGCTTTTAGCTTTTTTCAATCATGCGCATTGGATATGGCATTTAATTCATTCATTTTCACTCCCGTTTTTTTCTCTCAGGGGGTTCACGAAGGCAATAGCCATAGGTGGTACTGGTAGAGCCTGCGCGGGGCATGTTAACTCGCCCGGGTTGCTGGTGCCCGCATTTACGGGGCGGGTGCGGGAAGCGCAGAGCCAGGGACACCGAAGAAGGCGCATGGCGAGGGCATTGCCACCCCTGCCTTTTTGAAAAGGGGGTAGCGGGGCGAAGGTATCTTTTCATAACAGTATCATTGGTAAGTTAATAGTTTATCAAGATCGACTTGAAACAATTTTATTGCAGCTATTCGCGCACCCAGAAAAGTCAGAATGGTTTTCAATAATTTCTGTTATTGTTTTTGGGGTCAACATTGTTGCTGAACAGAAACAAGCATAATTTGAAACGATTTTTTATACATTTCGATTGCCTTCAACCCTTTCAGTGACCCCCTTGCCACACCGTTGTCCCAGCGTCCCTGCGCAGAGATATGCGTGCGGATTGAATTGGTGCGGGGTGAGTCAGGCGCGGGATAAGAAATTCATTGTGCGGGTAACTGAATGTTGACCCAATGCATCTGAAAGTGACGGGCAAAAATGCAATGCTACTGAGAGTTTGTGGTACACGGGTGTAGCGACATACTCCAGTTTTAGCGAGACTGCAGATTGGAATTTCTGTCTCTCAGTGATCTTGCAAGATATACGTTCTGCGTGATGGCAGGTAGCGCTGCTGCGGCTGCGAAACAAGTGTTTAGTATCGATGGACATGTTGTGAATATCACCAGAGCAAATCTGAAGAGTTCGAACAGCATACTCTTTTTTCAACAGTGCTCTGACAAAGCAGTACTGAAGGTTGACCAGGTTTCACATTTTTTACTTTACACAATTTTTTTCAGATTTTGCCCAAATGTTCGACAAATCAAAATTTTGGGGCTGCGCTTGAACTCCCTGTTCACCCAGCTTCTACACCACTGCCCTAAGCATTGATTCAAAGCAACTTCTGATCCTCGAGCAGGATGGCTCTGAAATACTATTCCGCGGGCTGCGACACTGCTTTGTTACTTAAGTTGTTCAGTTAAATAAATTCTAACTGGTTTGTAGTATTTTTGCAGATTTTGTTTGCAAAAGCGTTTTCAGATATTACGAAATAGTACGTATTAGCATTTAAGGCACTAACACAGGGGTTCCCAACCTGTGGTACGCTAAAGTCTTCCAGGTGGTACGCGAGCAACTTCCATTTTTTTCAAAAAAAACTGGATTTCACAGCTTTTTAGTTTAGGTATCGGGCTTTGTTTCTAAATAACTAAATTTTCATGTAGCTCAGGGGCGTAACGAGGTTAGATGGCGCCCGGGGCAAGAAGCAAGTTTGGCGCTCCCATGTTCGAACCTGAGGTCTTTCGGAAGCAAATCTGCTGTTGAAGAAAGTGCTTGTGACATTGTTAGGACTTTTCGGCGCCCCCCGAATCGATTCGGTGCTCCCAAAATAATTCGGCGCCCGGGGAATTGTTCCCCCCTTACCCCCCTCGTTACGCCTCTGCTGTAGCTTGCTATTCCTATTTTATCGTAACATTATGACTTTCGATGCGCTGTTAACAAATTTACACCACGCATCGACCAATTGGTGGAAGGCAAACAAAAATTTCATTAAATTTAGTTGTGGTCTTTTATTTTTATTTTAATGTATACTATTCTTCTGAATAAACTAAGATTCGATCAAATTAGTTGTTCTGGAAATAGTGGTACGCGTTGACAATACGGGGTGCCCAAGTGGTACGAGATGGTAAAAAGGTTGGGAACCCCTGCACTAACAGGTCAACAAAATTTTCACAAAGTAATAAAGGAAGTCTGATGATGGGAGAGTTATTTTTTACAGCTGGTGCTGGCCACTTAAGCTAAAGCATTCAACACTTAGGCTGCACTTTCACAACATGCAATGTAAAGAAAATGGTGGTTTATCAATTCGCTCTCCAATATCCAAACAACCATTCTTTGCACGCAGGCTATAAAGGCTACGTTCTACAAGGTTGCTGTTGGGAATAAACCAAACCACGCAGAAGCAAGTAACTCAGCTTACAATACAAGTAGTCAATAACTTATTCAGGGGATCTACACATCAATCATAAATCAACACTACCTTTTTTAAACTCTAAAATTATGTATAAATATTTAATGGGGGTTCAATTGCCCGGTTTGGGTTGACTCGGGTTGAGAATGGCTGGAATACGCACAAGCAGTCCCGACGCTACGGGGGGCCTTTTGTATGCTTAGTTCCCCAAAACGAAGCTCGAAGCGTCCCCAATTGAAATATGAAATATGAAACACTATAAGTCAGTGGAGTTTTCATCAAATTTTCAGAATATCAAGCCCCCTGCACAAATGCAAATCCCCCATATTGAAGACTTTCTGGCGACGGTTTTGGGCACAAGTATGAAAGCTAGCCGAATTGCCTAGAAATTCAACGTGCACAGTTGATAAAAGCCTAAGCGCGTCCTGATTGAACGATGCTTTCATGCATATCTTTTTTCCTGGTTGAAACCACTTGTATTTGTCTACCACGCTTTGAAAAAAGCACTGCATGCTTAGATTTTAAAGTATGACTTTTCCATTGCAGTTTAAGGACCAGCTGCCAAAGGCCTTGTTTCATCGCTGAAGGAGTAAAATAACCTGATTTTGACAACCGCCAATGTTCATTGTGGGAGTCGTCAGTTTGTAGCATCTGTCACATAAATTGTCGAATAAGATTGTTACCATCCACATAGGTTTTGGTTTCTTCATCCGAAATTTCACGTTCCACCGGCGAGGTCATTGGTGTTCCTCAGGACCTGTGTAACAACCTCCTATTTTCAGGGTACACTTTACAGATTGCGCTGATGATTGAGCATCGACCTTCACGACGTGTGCAGCCAACAGTAACATCATATAAGCAACGGTCACAAGTGGGCCCCGAATCATGTTTGAACACTTTCTTGAAAGTCCTTCTTGTAGTATGCAGGTTATTGGTGATGACGAAACTTGAGATGAGTACAAACGTGCCAAGAAAAAGTAGAATGTTAAAAATGCTTCGCGAACCTTGTTTTGGGATCCTTACCAGTGCCCTTGAGAGGAAAAAATGCGTTGGAGTTAGACCTGTTTTGGACCCCCTTATAAATTATAAATCATAACTGATTAAGAGCTCATTAGCTATTCAATACTATCACTAGAAAATGACATGTTTTATTTATTTCACATTATAGCCTATTCCCTTTCCAAACACACCGTAACAGACCACTCGAAACAAACCACGTTCATAACAAACCAGTTCATAACAGACCACATTAATATCAGACTCGTTCACAACATGCCACGTTCAGAACAGACCAGTTTATGACAGACCAGTTCATAACAGACTCTTTCATAATATACCACGTTCATACCAGACCAGTTTATAACATACCCGTTCCGTTCATGACAGACAACGTTTATAATGGGTCTGTTATGAACGTGGTATGTTGTGAATGTCTGCTTCTGTCATGACCAAATCTGTTTAAGAACAGGTCTGATATGAACGAGTCTGTTATGAATATGGTCTGTTATGAACTGGTTTGTTATGAATGTGGTCTGTTTCGCGTGGTCTGTTGTGAACAGGTCCGTTTCAAACGGACACCTATAAATCATGACTGATTAAGAGCTTCATTAGCTTTTCCATACTATGACTATAAAATTATATGTTTTATTTGTTATTTCACATTATAACCATTTGCCAATGTTTTTAGTTAATTTCGAAATATCCCAGGCTGATCTCAAAAGAATGCGCATTACACAGTTGCTTTGGAAATTGGACATCTATACATCAAATCTAACATTAATAACAGGCTATAACCATGCTCACTAGCAAAGCAAATTTCATAATTCTATACTCCAAATGCAGTAATAGAAAGACAAGGATTTAGTTACTCGTTTTGGAATGGATTCCACCAGTTTTTGACAGTTTTCTTTGACTTACTGTCCCGATACAGAACTTGAACAATTATGGTCTCTATTACATGGGCGTCCGCAGGGGGGCCAAAATGGGCATTTCCCCCCCTGGAAATTGGGACTAAGAAGCAAAAATTTCTGGAAAACGTGAAATCAGCAGTTTAATTCTAATTAGTTGGTTTAATTCTTGCAATGACTGTTGTTTGCCGATATGACATCCACACTGTAGGCTACAAGAGTCAGGTTCACTGTTTTGGTAACATACAGTTATGAGCTTGCAGTTCACTAAATCCGCTTCTTTGCCTGCAGAGGCAGGTTGCGAAACTCGGGAGCGAATTGGTGTACTATTGGCCTGTGTTGCGTAACAATGACAGGACAACAAATCTTCGAAGATGCACTTCAAGTCACGGTGGTGTAGGCGTTTTGCCGCATGTAACTGTTGAACGCAGATATCTTGGCAGGTAATGCAGCGAGACAGTGGCTGCTGATAGCGGTAACGCACGTAGGTTTGCAGTTTATAGCAGTGGTTCCCAAACTGTGGTACACGTACCAATAGTGGCACGCGAAGGCCTTCAAGGTGGTACACGAATAGACCTACGTTTTGTTTTTCTTCACAAAAAGATAAAATTTTTACCTGTCGTGTTCTGTTGATAAATTCCTGAATTTTTGTTCCGCCTACTTGCCTTGTTGGTTTCTAAAAATGGCAATAATACTTTCTCACAGCCATTTTCTTCATGTTGCATGTGTCAATTCTGGTTTTCCAAACTTTTGATCGAACTATATTTGGCACATTACCATTTCCTGGAACAAGGTGGTACGTGTTGACAGTACGTGACCCACAAATGGTACGCGATCAGAAAAGTTTGGGAACCACTGGTTTATAGCAATGGTGGGCGAATTGCGGGTCGCCGACATATTTTGTGTGGCTCTTCTAGATGAATAGCAATATCTCAAATTGCTAGAGTTGTTGCCTCATATTTAACGTTTGTTTCATTTATCAATGTGTTTACACAAGTTCGTGAAGTTAGTCACCCGCAGTGTAGTCAGTGGCGTAACTGACAGGGGGGGCAGGGGTGCACACCGCCCTCCCTGGCAAGCTAAATGCAAAAAATGGGCCCCCCTCAGAGATTTCATGAACTGCTGAATATGAAAGTGCTTCTACAAATTTTGGAAATCCGTTGGTCTTGACATTTTAAATACTGAAATAGTGCAGTGCTTAGCAAACCAACAATCATCAAATAAATCGTAAATTCAGATTTGTTGTAGTGCAGCGGCGTGCATTGTACAGCACATCATCTTAACGTGCATACTGTGTGTGATGTAATAATCGCCCGTAGGTGTGGAACGTTGCCGCCATTTGCGGCCATTTTACTTGTTTTGGACTGTGTGGTGGAGTTGTGAATAAGTTTATGTCTGAAAGCTGTCGTGTACATTTCCTTGAGATTAGAATACAGGGAAAGTTGTGTAGTGACACAACAACTTTCTTTTTTGTTTTGCAAAGCCAATTAACAAAGCTGTCTGCAATTCACCGCTGAAAGTTGAACCAGCGGTGTTGATTTTAGCATCTTGGCGGAAGGTGATAATTTCGTTTTTCTGGCCATCCCAGCGGGTACCGCGGCTTTCGTCTGCGCAGTGCGCTTTACACCTCCTTGAAGTGAAGTAGGCGATTAAGCCCATAGTATGGGTCGCGACCCAAACAAGGGTTGCGATTTCGCTAAGGGTCAGAAAATAGGTCGTGCCGAGGCGATCATAAACCTAAACCTGAGTTGCAATTTTTCAAACTTTTCTGTGTCTGTTTGCAGTGTAGCGCAGGCACTTGAGGAAATAGTAGAATGCTGACATTGAAAACGAACTTAGCAACCTACTGCCAAAAATCATGCATACAATCAACATTTTATGTCATGTTAACATACGCTATTTGAGGCTTGGGTGGCAAGATGTTCACCAAACTCAGATTTCAGTCACGCTCGCAAAAGTTTTGGAACCGCTGGTTAATTAAGCAAAATGCAATTATTGTCAGGAGTCGTCTGATAAACACCCACATCCGGATTCATTTATCATTTCTTAACTTTTTCTGAGTATTGCGAACGCTCTACATGGCAGTTTGGCACTAACATTATTATCAATCAAAAATTTTGGTGTGCATCTGATCTCTTTACTTAGTGATCTTTGCAGTGCCGTCGCCACGGGGGGATTTTGAGGACTAAGCCCCCCAAACAAAGTTCCAAGCCCCCCCAAATTGAACTATGAAGCACTATAAATCGGTGGAGCTTTTGTGAAATTTCAGAATGTCAAGCCCGCAATATTAAAAACTTTTTGGCGACGGTTCTGGATCTTTGTAATGTTGATTATGCAGTACAGATTGCAGTTTGAACAACGAAATACTTACATGTGCAACATAAACATACGAAGTAGGAGTATATATGAAATCTGGTGCTCAAACACGTAAAGAGAAAGTACAACAGCAACTTCAAAGTTCTGTTGCAAACTCCAGAGAGCCGACGGATTTTTTTGCTGTTTCCATCAACCCTACTAACAACAATTTAGGTGAAAAAACCTGTAATGGTTTACTAGTAATTATCCAACTTGAAAGACAAAGAGTTTTCTTGCCTTTGCTGCTTCAAATTTATTGAATATTTCGTCAAAAATGATATAATATAAAAATCCATATGTGTTAACCTAGGAAATATCTAACGCCATAAACGCTGCGGAGATATTCTGTAAGCAATTTTGTGATCTGAATTTCGACAATTAAATGTCCACGGAGATGTTCAGTTTATAGGTCGACTCAAATAAAAAACACATGTAGCAACAACTGAAACGTTCACATTTATGACTAGTATGGTCAGCGCAGTTGCACAGTTTCAATTAATATCTTGAAAAAGTAGTCAGTATTTAGTTGCATTAATTCTTATGATTACTCCTTCACCCCTGCCATGTTGAGGGGATACGCAAGCAAAATATGTAATTAAATTGATTTTATAATTGATGCCAACCGTCAAATCGTGGTTTAAATTAAATGAATACAAACGGTTGTCCGCCTCATGTTAAAAATATCTCACAAAAATATTTGATACCTTGATCAAAACAATTTACATGCTTTTGTACACCACTGAGCATCTCCATCCGACAATTTTAGCCATTTACTTCAGAACCTGATGTTAA
>JGI24159J19872_10001495_pt1 | contig 25859 bp, 27 predicted proteins | sample Ectturendosymbi4_FD_19872 | JGI IMG/M metagenome (IMG submission 19872)
TGGCTTGCTGTGCACCTTAATCGACCAGTCAAGGGGCAACGACTCGATAACCTTGCGGTTTTTTCGGTGCCCTGGCGTTTTTGCAATTGCTATGGTTCTTTCTCATCTTTGAAATTCTTAACTTTCGCCAAATAAACTCAACTCAACTCAACACATTTTTCATTGAAAGTTGTTATTTTAAAAATACACCTTTAGCAATCCCTAAAGCGCCACTCTTCATCTTTCACGACTAAGAAAACCATTCCACTCCATCTTGTCGAGTCGAGTCATTTATGATAAGTCTATTTCTGCTTTGATGAATTCACGAATAAAATCTCAGCAGAAAGATGAAGAACTCTTGCCGCAAAGGAAACATTGATCAGTTTTAAAAACCAATATATCCTTGATTGGAGTTTGAGTAACGAGTGAATTATTTTTAAATAACCATATATTCCTGTGGCAGAGAGCGAATATCTTGAATCTATAACCCTAATATACTTCCACAAAAAGGAGAAAAAAATTTAAATTCTATGTAACTTCATATATACTTTTTGTGAATATCTACCTTTAAAAGTTTGTTTCATGCTTGACTTGATCTTGTTTCGCAAATGTAAATTAACCCTGGTAATTGATAAACGGCATGTGGCGTTACAAGGAAACTGCTTGTTATGTTCCAAGAAATCCTCTCCTCAAAGTAATCTTACATCTCCCTACATCTTTGTAAATGGAAACGAGTAAAGTCTATAAATGACAAACGCAATTACTAAATATTCAACAACAACTGCAACACACGATGAAAAAAATTGGAACACGTAGCCTATGCTAATACAAAAGTGTAGTATAAATTTTATAATAGCAAAAATCACAATTTACGAGGCTAAAAGATGAGTTTCAATGTGCTATTCATTTCGCTGCATTTGCTTTCTAGCTCGCATTGCAGCTTTTTCTCCGTCTCTCAAATATTTTTCCTTGTGCTCAGGTGAATCAAAATCTTTGGCAACTTTGAAGCACTTAAGTGACTCTTCAAAGTTGAATGCAGATTCTTTGAACTTTGCTGAAGCCATATAAGCTCCACCCAAGTTGTTATACAAAATCCCGTATATTCGATAATTTTTAGCCACGGTACCCAAGCCATCTGTCATCAAAGCAATGCCTTTGGTTAAAGTTTCAATTCTCCGAGAAAGATTTGGGTCGCACACTTCAATATAGTGCAAAACATCCCCTGTTTTAATGCTTTTGGGTCTTATGTCTAACTCATCGCAATCCAACACTTTGTCGGCCAGATTTTCCATCATGGGGATGATGCGTTTTTCAACCAATGACTTTATCTCTGAGTTTGCTGCTGTCATGCTGTGAACTGCTGTTCTCATGCCAGACATGCAGCGCTCAACTACATGAGCCATTCTACGGGGGCTGACGTCATCAGTAAAGAAATCTACAAAAATGCGATAAAAAATTATCGATTCAAAATACTTTTTATCTTTTTCAAGCTGCTCTCCATACTCTAATGCATCTTCGAACGGAAGATAGACATGTTGTTTAACAAACTGTTTGAGTTCATTCAACAATTTCCAGAATTCCTCAAATCGGTCAGTTGCCATGGCGCAAACACAACGATTNAGTAGAAATTGTGCGTCGCGTAGTTCTCGACCCATCCGGTATCTTTTATCCAGGATTCCGAACGCTTCTTCGTAACGCTTGCCTTGCACCAAAGAAGTGGTGTCGTCTGGAAATACGTAATTGTGAAAGGCATGATTTTTGACAAACCCTGTATCGTGATTGTCATCACACGTGTGGGACTAACTTTCGTTTATTTTCATTTCATTTCACATGCACCCGCTTTTTCTGTAAGTAAAGTCGCAGTGGGAGAAGCCCTAGGGGGGTCTCGAATTACTTCACGCTTTGCGCCAACATCTGTTGCTTCTGCTAGATCCCATGGTAGATGGGACCATGCCAGGTCGGAGACGAAATCACGCTACCTAGGCCTTGGAGAAATTCTTGGCCCCTTTCCCTAGGTGTAGCCAGAAAGGCTCGTCCACCATTCCTGGGGTATTCTGATCACGTGATCCCACCATCATGCATGGAGAAGTGACTTGACATTCAAGGTTTTACAAATTTCACAACTGCGCATATTGTCGCGAAGTGTAATGCCGTGAACTCTTTGCAAAATCCCACCTCTGCCGCTTGTACTCGAGATAAAACTGTTTCAGTCATTAACTGAGATCTGTGACCGCAGGTGAGGATCGGAGCAAAGACCGACTTAAAACCTGACAGCTTTGCAGTGCTAGAAAGCTCTTTTGTATCACCACAGAGCGATAAAGCTCACACAGAACGGCATTTCTTGACCTATACATGTATCATTTTCGTTTTTCTGCTTTCCGTCACTCGTGACGTGAATACCAAACGTACTTAAAACCTTTCAAGGAACGTTTTTTTTACATTCTTTAGGTCTTTGAAGGGTAAATTGTACTCAGTCTAGCACGAAAAATACGAAAATTGCAGAACAGGTTTCTCCAACATCCCACCAAACTTAAAGTGAAAACATTGAGAGAAAAAGAAATTATGCAAATTTTTATGGATAATTAATTAAATAATCCCCTACAAGGTTCATTAATTAGTTTGTTGTTTCAGGCCATAACTTTTCAACCACTAACGCTAGAAGGCCCATCAAGGGCTCTGAAGATGCGGATTTTGCCTAGTTTATTTTGAAAGAAAAAAAGAAATTACCCCTTGTATTTTTTTCTCAGGCCTTGATTACGTCATCCGAAAATCCAGTGATCCCGCCCATTCTTTTTACTCAGCATTTTCCCCCAAAGAAGTAATGATTNACTTTGGTTGGAACATTTCGTTAGTTGAGTTCTTCAAACGTATTTAAGCAAAAAAACTGCTTTGAAAAATTCAACAGGGAAGCGTGAAAGGATTGTTTCAATTTTTCCCAAAATTGCCAAAAATCACTTCCGGAAAATAAATAATTTGCACTTTTCTCAAATTTCTACAAGGTTAAGGTACCTTGTTAGAACTCATCCTATCGATTTCTGTCTTCCGAATCCGAGGATGTCTTCACTGACTCTCTAGCGCAGAGGTTCCCAACCTGGGGTACATGTACCCCTGGCAGTACCATTTGCCTATCCGAAAGGGTACATTTAAGGTTAGCAGTAGAAGATAAATATATGTTTACATATTTTTTATTTCCAAATATGTATACATATACCAATGAACATTATTTTCAAAAACCGTTATACGCTTATTTTTAAATTTATCCATGATTAATCATGATAAAATATTTTGTCATAAGAAATTTTTGGGGTACATATTCATCTGTTGAAATGCTAAAGGGGTACATGCTTATATTTCAAAATGCTGAAGGGGTACTTGCTTATATTTAAAAATGCTGAAGGGGTACATGGTCAAAGAAAGGTTGGGATGGGAGCCCCTCGCTCTAGCGCAATCCGTTCGCGAGTTATGTTCTATAATAACTTTAATAGTCAGGATCGTGGCTTCTACGAGCCTTAAAGAACTTATACACTTGCTGCAGTCTATTTCCGCTTACTTGCAGCGTACATTGGCTTGGTGTTTTCTGGGGAGACATAATACCTCGGTGTTTTTAGAGCTCATTTTCATTCTGGCTTGGTCACACGTAGCTGAGAAACGATAAAGTGGTTGGTGAAGTCCCTGTTAAGAGAATGCAAGCCACCCCGGATCCTCCGCAAAAGCAAGCAGCTGATCTTGCAGCTTCGAACAGTGACGACCTCGTCGATTCAGATGTGATTGCTTGTTCAATACACATAGACTACGAAGAGAAGTGGTGACAACACGCACCCTTGTCGGTGTCCAACACCCAGGGTAAATGGTGGTGATTTAACTCTGTCGATACAGACCCAAACGGCTAAGCAGGAATACATATGGCTTTACTGCCAGTAACTGGCGGCTGTCCCCGTGCTCCCGCGAAACTCCCCAAATTTTTCTCGAGGGCAAGGTCGTGTGATTCCTCTTGGTCGACAAAACTTGCGTGAGGACTGTGTGAAATTCAGGGTTGCGGAGTCCGAAGTAAAATATCCCACTCCGACTCCAACTCCGACTTTCCAAAATTTCCGACTCCGACTCCCAACCCCGGCTCAGGCCTCTCCAAAATTTCCGACTCCTACTCCTTAACATAAAGGGAATGAAATTTTGCTGTTAAAATCAGTGGAAATCGTGGTGCACAGCAAGAAATTTCTGTTTCAACAAAAGTTTCAAAAGAAACTGTACCATTTCAGCAGGAATTCCCAATTTAAGAGTGTGATTAAAACAATCATCCAATTGGATATCCGCAATCGGAGTCGGACAAAAAAATCCTACTCCGACTCTAACTCCCAGTGTGGTTAGGAATCCGACTCCACCCAAAAACCTCCTACTCCTTACGACGCCGACTCCGGCTCCGCAACACTGGTGAAATTCATACTTCTGAATTCCTGTAGAAATGACGTCATGTTTTGCACGGAGCATAGATATCAGAGATCCCAAGTAAGCACCTACTGTGGAATCCTAATGAATAGTTTTGCCAAGAGATATTTTTTTAAACTAATTTTTGCTCGAAGGATTTTAAGTTTTTTAGTTCATTTCCCGGGTTTTAGTTTCAGCATAACCTAAGTATTCGTTTGATTCTCAAGTAGAACCGAAATCAGCATTGTTTTATAGAGAATTTTCATGTTTATTCCAGTTAAATGAGATTTGCTTCAACAAAGCACTTTTCCATGAAAAAATGCAATTTTACTTTGTATGGTACGGTTGATCGCCGTGTTTTCATGTTGCGAATTTCTTCGTATTGGCAATTTCGATTTTTATGTTTCTTTTAGGCAGTTTAAAAACAGCGGTTATTGAAAAGACTTTAAAATAATGTTATACCTATCTAAGCTGGAAAACAATAATGAAGCATGGTCCATTTTTTCAATACGACAGTTTGTCATAAAAGTAAAAATGACTCTTGCAGCTTCTCTACTAAAATCATAAATCTTCTCATTACTTTTGCAAAACTAAGGAGTAAAATGCCTCTCCCAAATTCTCTACAAGTTCATGAGACTTACTAGAGTCTCTCTCCTGTTACTGTTTCCAATACATGCCAAACAATTTTCATGTGAACAAATAAGTCCCGTTCGTTTTACGACAAATTTCATTCTAGTACAGGGATTCCCAACCTGGGTACATGTACACCTAGGGATACATCTATTGTACATCCCCTACAAATTAACTTTGAGACATAAACGAGTCTATTGTTCTAAAAAATTATACCTTTTGAATTTATGTTTATACCTACCTGTATCGTTCTAAAAATCTCAGTTCTGTTGAAAACGCAGTGGACTTTTTTATTTTACTCAGCCTTTTTGTCACAAGAAATTTTAGGGGTATCTATTCATTTGTGGAAATGCCGACGGGGTGCATGGTTAAAGAAAGGTAGGGAACCCCTGTTCTAGTACAACGAAGTGGTCAGCACGAGTCTTCAATTATTGCGTAAGAATTGTAATGTTAATTTAATAAAACCCTTAAGAACACACTTTGAATTCTTTCACCATCATTGCTAATTCCTTTTATGTTTCTTTTCTGGGCTTTTAACATAGTTTGAAATCTCTCCAGGCATCGTTATAGTCACAAGAGATGTCATTAACATGTTTAAGACATTACACTTGCTTCACATCTTGGTTTATCATGCGTTTGTAATCAACAAAATGACGAACATGCATTTTGCAAAAAAATAGTTATTTTTTATTTTGTAAAATCATACATGTTCAGTGTCGGCTCTTATATAAGCACCACGGAACTGTAGCACCCCTATTTTCACAATAAATTTCGTTTTTAGGTTAGCCTGCGTTTTATTTCAATATTTAAATTTGCATTAACAAGAAGAGTTGATAATGTAAATGTCTCCTCTCTGCCCAAACATTTATGCACAAAGCCAAACAATAGACATCTATTTGTGTTTTTATGGGAAGCACTGCAAATGACGAAAGCCTGAAGTTGTGAGTGCTTGCAGCGCCGGCGTCGCTGCAGCAAAGTATTGGACGGGTTGTGGCCCATCAATCAAGCACATCCAACCTGGAACTGTGAGCCTAAAGCTGTGGTTTCCGCAGCGCCGGGCTGGCAAGGGCATTGGGCTGTAATAGGTAGCAGAACCATTTTGTTCATCCTGGTGATGGTGGGAGGCAGCGTATTTTAATTGTAGGCTCTGAAACTTTACAATCCACATTGATACAACTCATTGTTTTAAAACGGCAATGATGCTTACCTGCAGTGATTACATTTGATACGCATTTTTATTCTAGACAGCGAAAAAGCAAAGTGAAAAAATAAGAATGAATTAGACATGGCGTCGTGCCTGTTTGCGCAAGATTTTTTCTGTTATCAACAGGCTATAGTCCCTTTGCAACTCGTTGGTAGGTGGTGATTGTTACTGTATGCACTGGTTTTAATTCTACAAGAGGTTGAAAATTCTCTCTGAGGTGATGTTCCATGTGGCGTTGGTCTGGATTTGCAATGCAAGGTGATTTTGAGTTTATTGGTAGTAAGCGGATGGGCTGTGTTCCAGAATGCACCTTGAGCACATGATTGACATGATGTTTTCTCAGACTCAAACACCGTAGAATATCAGTTTGGAGTAGGCTTACAGATTTGAATTGCTTCAGAATAGAAACCGATTTTAAAAGTGAAGTTCAAATTCGTGCCTGAGTTCAATTGTCACGGCGGCTTCTGAAAAATACCCTTGACATCAAAATTAAGTCTTACTCAAATACTGCCCTACGATTTAATTGTAAAGCATGTAGCAACACCAATGTTTCAGCAAATCTTAAACTAGGACTACATGCACTTGTCCAGTGAAAATTATTTCACGCAAATGGTCAACAGCATCATTCCTTAGTCAGTGACGTCAGACAAATGTGTTAAGAATTTCCAGGAAAAACAATTGCCTGTCCTAAGTGATAAGCATAGGTGGCGGAACCGGGGTGGCATGGGCCTAGGTCCCCCACTTTCCCCCACTTTTAAATTTCGAATTTTGCCTAAAGAAGTTTAACTAAAACAATCATATTAGGTCCATTGTCAAAGTGAATCGTTTAATGAAAAAAACTGTTGCAGAATTTTGGCAGTATTTTGTCAATACAGTATTACTTTTAGTAGATTATTTGTAACTTGGCAGTGAATTTGGCAGGACTTCGTAATTGTTTGGCAGAACACATGGTGCGCAGTTTGTCACCCTGCTATGGCTTGCTTACCGCATGGGTGTTGTTGAACAGTGTTGCCAGATGGTGTAATGCAACGCAATTTTTACAAAAATGGTGTAATTTATATGCGTGTGTACATGGGCGTCGGAAGGATTTTATTCAGGGGCGCTAGTGGATTTTTTTCAAAAGTTTTTCGGTTTTTCCAAAGGGGGCCAAAAGTGGTGAAATTTGTTTTTTACCACTCGCAACTAAGAAAACAGCCTGTTTAGCTGAAATTTTTAAATTCTTGTCACCCTTTCCAACATCCATGCTTGTGTGTAGGAAAAAGTTCTTGTCACACCATTAAAAGAATTGATGTAATTTCAAGCGTTTTGACAACATTGCAAATAGGGAAATTTTGCTGAATTTTATACGCAAAATGAAATGTTTGACAGATCAGTTTCGATTGTGTTTTGTTTTTGCATTGGTATCACTAAACGCCTATATTTATTTCTGCATTGGCAACAAAATTGGCATCCTTACACACAGCTTGCTAGTTGCTACATATATTTTGTCTTGTCTTTGCATTCCGGTATCTAATGCAATTGTAGAATGATTATTCAGTCATGTTACTTCTGTGTTCAAGGTGTGGAAAAGTTGTGATTTTGAATGTGTTTAAGACAAGTGTCAAACCTGCGTCATTTTTGCTTGTTTTCTATGCTGTGTTCTCGGTGTTTTTAGTAGCCCACTGGCAACTCCAGCACACGGTCTCCTCGGGCTTAGCCGAGTCTTCCATTGCGATTTATACCGGAGAACCCAAGCTTGCTTGCTTTGTATATTTGTACCACCACTCACGGTCTCACTTCACTAACTTGTTAACTCGGACTCTTTTCTTTGGGCCTTGTCACTGTTCATATTATTTCGGTCAATGTCTGGCCTTTCGCGTTCATGTTTCAAGTGACCTGAATAAAACAATATCGTTCATAGTAGGCGTTCTCTCAACTTCGTTCCCTCGCGCTTTACTCCGGCTCATCCATTGGAGTCCGAGCTGCCTATGCGATTAAGAATTTTTTTAAACATAATTTATCGGACTGAATGTTTTTTGAAGCAATGCGTTTGTATAGAACAGTGGATTGGAAGTCTAATCCGATGGACAGTTCCCATTTCGAGAATAATTTCAAACGAACGATACGTTGACCAACACCTCGGGCTAATATGAATGAGCCTAGTACGCAGCAGGTCTGAGGGGCCGGAGCCGGAGCAATTTTGGATGGCTGGAGCCGGAGCGAAAAACTTTTAAATGGTGGAGCCAGAGCCTGAAATTTTGGTTCGGGATCCACTGAGATAGTTCGTGAGGTAAGCGATCTGTAAAAATAATACAGTGTTTTTTTATGATCTTTTGGACCAAATTGTTCCGGAGCCGGAGCCAAAAGCTTCTAGATGTTGGAGCCGGAGCCAACAAATTTAGATCCCGGAGCTGGAGCCGGAGCCTGAAATTTGAGTCCCGGTTCCACAGCCTTGGTACACAGAGGACTTACAGACGTTATCATTGCTCTGTGACGTACGTTACTCAACAATGGAGAAGTTCATGAGAACCTGTTGTAGCGTTTGGTTAAGTCTTAAAATCTTCAAAACCTTGCAAATGTTTTAAATTGCCTTCGTTTACCTTTTTTCAAAATCTGCGCATTGTAGCTTCACATTTCCAACGAGCAGCGACTCACTTCTGACCACCTGTCGCTAATATACCGCAGAAAGAAGACTCTTGTTCTAAAACTAGTTCAATTTTGTTAATCTTGTAGCACAATGTTGGAAACAACTCAAATGCCAATTGAAATATTGTTTTGATTTTTACAAAAAGTAGTTTCTTCCATTCAAAATTTTCACACATCGTAAATTTCAAGTTTTAACCTTGTGCGCCACTTCATTAAACCTGAATTTTGAAAAAGTAACCAGCAACTAGTTTCTGTATAAACACATAATAACTTCTTTCGACTTTTATGTTTGTTTTAGGCGCTTCTCAGTTTTTGCAAAAGTAACCAGAAACTACGCTGTTTCTGCATAGACACATGGGTACCTTCCCAGGGGCCTCCACAGTCATGAACAGTGAGCCCCTTGGTTCCAGCTGGTTCAACATATTTAATATGAATAATCATGAAAATAGTTAATAACAACAGTATTAGGAAGCAAAGAAAAGTTTATATTTATTAAAATTATTTACATTTTTTCTTTTTTTACTGGCAGAAAACTATAACCAACGGAACAAAAGCATTATTTGGGGGAAAGTGAATTTTACGGGTGTCTAATGAACTTATGATCACATATTTACAGCTATCTGATAATAGTATTTCCTTGACCTTGAATTATATTCCCTTGCGTTATTAAGGGCCTCCACACCAAGGCTGCCCTGGACCTCAGCTTGTCTAAATCTGGCCCTGTGCAACACAAACTATTTTAACCAGTTACGTTTTGCCATTATTAAACTGAGTATATGAGATGGTCGTACGGACTTAGCTGCTAAAATATTCATTGAAAACTTATTTGTTGTTGTTGTTGTTGTTTTACGTATTTTGCATTTGAGCTAATCTTGTTCAGCTAGCCAGTTGTTAGATAAACTTGCTTTTGCAAAATCGACTGGTGAAAATGTTAATCCTTGTGAAGCTAATGTTACGACCACGACAACGGTTTTACGCTAGATATGAAGTAACTACTATGTTTACCAACTTATTTTGGAATGGAATATAGAACGCACATTCAGAAAAATAATAAACTTCGATACTTTCCCCTTAAAAAATAAGTTTATGGACTTAAACCTGGTGAAGCGTCCTTAAAACTAAAGAAGAATGATAGCAATGTTCTTGTGGTAATACACCAGGGTTTTATAGCAAATTAAAAACTTCATTGTTTATTCAACTACCAGCTCATAATGTGTTGGATCAACACCAAATAAAAGTTTAATTCATAGTACTATCAAAGCTAAAAGATCCACAAAAATATCAACTTACCTTTCAGAAAAAATACGTGTGAAAGTTGAACTTTTGGATCGGTCTTTTCCTCTAAATAAATAAAAACATTGGTACACGAAAAGTGGAAGTGCTAAAACGTTTATAATGAAAATCACGGCCAAAGAATGCGATACAAACGACATATTGCAAACGTTTCGTTAACTACTGTTATCATCATCAGTGCATTGCAAATTGAACTGCAGTGATTATGCTGCAGGTTCTTATGCAGGGTCTTAATAATTAAAAACAAAGATTGAGTCGAGTCCTTATGCCGCAATGAAAAGTTTTGTTTATTTCCTAATGAAAACTTCATGTGACATATTCGAAGACAAGCAATATTCTCTTGGTTTAAGAAAGAAAATACTTTCAAGTGACCAAACTTAATCTTCCCTCGACTTTCCACCAATACAACATTCTCTGCGAAAATTGCCACGTTCATTCTTGCTCAAGTAGGCGGAGGGAACCGCCGACTACTTGTGAAACTCTGCAATAGGAGAGTCCAAACTTTTTGTCAGAGAACCACATAAGTAACTTCACTCAAACAGGTGAAACAACCAAGGAATCTATCTCAAATTTTTAATAGGAAAGCGATTTCACGTAACACTACGCATCGTCAGGCCTTACATCTGAAAGCAATGCTAACAGGTGAAACGTTGTTAGGCTAAAACAAGGGCGGAGAAAGGAAACAAACTCAAGGCTGTAGTGAATAAATCATACAACACCAACTGTGACAATGAAAACTCGGAATTGCTTCTTGCTCAACTGCAGAAAACCTAGAGCTTTTAATTGAGGGCCATATAAGCCTTACAAAACAGCGCAAGGGCTGGACATCATACGTAAAGTGATTTTTTCGTGGTATGTTACATTCTATCAAATCAACAAGGTTTTTGTACATGTATTCATTTGTCATTATTGACAAAATGTGTTTGATGCCGGATGAAATGACTTTGCCGCCCGGCCGAAGTTTGGAGACGCCTGCTCTAGCGGGAGCAAGAAGGGAGTATAATGACGCTGAACCTGAATCAAGTTTAGAGTAATAAAAAAAGACCAAGACGGTAGTTTACAGAAAACACGAACATATCAAACGTGTAAACTTAACAAGAAGTCTGACATTAACCACAAAGCATCTGAACGAAATCTACACGTTGTAAAACTGACTTATGTCGGGCGTGAAAAAGATTACGGAAATCATTAAAATATTTTGTAGCATTGATAATACTTATATAATGCCACGAAATGTCAGCCAACAACAAAAATATGTAGTTAATCTTCGTGTTTCCTCTTAGCAAAATTCTCACATCACCTCTGGATGATGAAACTGTGTTTCTTTTGGAGAGGCATTATCAGAAACAGCACTTGTTTTGACATACTTGTTGTATGTGATTGTTATTCGTTCTTTGCTAGCTAGTAACATTTGATATATTCGCTAGATGTTTATCGTTGAAAGATGTATCGATTTTCGTTTAAAATAAAANCATGTACAATTTCTAGGAATTGTAAACCATCAAAAAAAACTCGCTGAGTTGCCTGCAGCATTAAGGTTTGATTGTTTGTCCGAAATAAAGAAATGGAAGATTTTCAGCAAATGCATGTTTCATCAATGATTTCTTCACATTCCGGAATTGCTTTTTAATCAAAGGCGTTCAGCAAATCTTTTTCCGTTACCAGGTCTCATTATGTATTACCAGGTGTCGTTGTTGTCGCATGGAATTCTTGAAGTCGTGATTAGAAGCAGTGCAACCTTTCAAGTAACTGATAGAACATATTAAAAAGATCTGCAGGATATTTGTTTGATGAACGTGCAAAAACTAGTAAACGTTGTCGCAAACGATTTTTTTAACTGCAGGTGATTTTAAGGCGTTGTCTTATCAAACGTTTCTTTTATGCTATATTTGACACATAAGCACAACACTTGGTAGTAAGGATATCGGAAACGAAAACATTCCATGCTTCGTGTTTCGGCACGCTTTTTCGAAATCACGAGACATATTTTACGGCGCAAATGTTTTGGTTGTTATTGATTGAAAATGAAGGCACGGATGAAAACGGATTTTTGTCTAGTTTCCTTTTAAAAACGGATGAATTGACCTTTGTCTCACAGGTCCCAAAAACGTCAGACGTCAGTGGGACAACTTTGTGCCGTCACACTACCCACTAAAAGTACAAATCCAAAAGCGCCCAATTGTTTCAATCGTACGTACAAGACTTTCTGCATCTTTCTTGGCTTCAATTAGCTCCCTAGCATTATCGCTTGGAGAGTTATGGCCGAAAACGTGCGAGCCAGAAAAGTCGCTTCCGCAAACCAAAATGGGCAAAATGTCCGATCTGGGTACCGAAACCGAAGGTAATTTTGTTGTGACAATAAAACAATCATTTCAATCTTATTTCTATTTTTTCAAATGCGTTATCAACCCTTACCAATCATTTTCTTAGTAGGGAAACAATATTCTAAACAGCCAATGTTTACATCAAAAATTGTTTAAACCGAACAATTTGGCGGCAACTACCTAAAAATATTAGTTGCATTCTTCATTACATTTCTTCGATAGTTTATGTACACATTTAAAAAAACACCAATTTCGACTAAAGAAGCTTGNCACCCTGCAGAACTCTAGCGAAATATAGCCGGTGGGCCCAAAATGTTAAATTGAAAAATATGCTGATTCAATACTGAAATCACAAAATTCATATCGTTCAAACATTTGAAGTAGGGACGCCGGAACTGGGGTGCATGGCAGGGACACTGCCCCCTGCCCATTAAAAGGAGAGGCAACGGAAGCACAGGTGCCCTTACATAACAGCATCATAAGTAATTTCAAGGACGCCGGAGAGCGGTGAAATGACGGGAGTATTACCCCCTGTCCTTTAAAAAGGGCGCAACAGGGGCGGACGTTCATTTTCATAACAGAACCATAGGTAATTTTATTGTTTATCAAGATCGATTAGCAACAAATTAATTGCAAATATTCGCGCACCAATAATTTCAGAATGATTTTGTATACTTTCTTCTATTATTTTTGAGGTAAACGTTGTTGCTGCGCAAAAACAAGCATAATTGGTAACGATTTTTTTGTTTTTTACAAGTTTCCATTCCCCTCAAGTCTTTTATTACCTCCCACCCCTGCCCTACCGCTGTGTCGGGGTCCCTGATTTGAATCACGGACAATATATATCAACAATTTCCAAAAAATCGTTTATACAACGTCTGTAGCTCAACTTCTAGAACAGAGGTTCCCAACCTGGGGCGCATGTACCCCTAAGGGCACCTTTGCCGCTCCAAAGGGGTACATTTAAGGTTAATAATAGAAGAGAAATATATATTTGCACATCTTTTATTTCCAAATTTTTATGTATATGCTGTATCAGTGAATATTATTTTTAAAATGCCGTTATATGCTTATTTTTAAATATATCTGTGATTAATCAAGACAAAATATCATGTCAAAAGAAATTTTAGTGGTACATGTTCATCTGTCGAAATGCTGAAGGGGTACTTGCTTATCTTTCGAAATGCTGAAAGGGTACATGCTCATCAAGGGAAATGCTGAAGGGATACACGGTCAGAGAAAGGTTGGGGACCCCTGTTCTGGAACGTATACCGTAAAAGCATTATTTTTAGTTGTTCCCCATTTTGATCGCCGGGTTAGTTGGAAAACATGTGAAGCGAAGTGACCCTCACATTATTTAGAAATACATTTGTTAATTCACGTTCATGTTGGTAGTTAAAACTGCTGAAAATTTCTCAGTAAGTCACTCACTGGAAATTCACTATCTTTGAACCAATTTCAACTGGACACTCCGATGAAACTTACCGCTGTAACCCAAGGAAAAATGGGACGAATAGGATCTTTGCTTGAATTCTGACTTTTTACGGTTATCTTGGTTTCCATGCGTCAGATTTCAGATTGAGATTTATATATCGCTTAAGACTGAGTTTATGATCAACTCTGAGCCCATCTGCTTTCTATAACTTCCCTGAGGGTCATTAAAATTGTTTTTCAAATGCATACAAAATATGTTAAATGTAAACAGTATGTTTCATCTGTGGCACCTGTTCCCTTGCATTTCGTGCTGTGACAATCCCCTACTTCAAAGGATTTTTTAAAAAGTTTCTTTTATGTTTATTACAAAATTGCTTGATCGTTTCCCTCTGCACGCAAAGCCTTTGTAGAACAATCAGCCGAGTTTGTTTACACATTGGTTTCTAGAGGGCGTAGATAGCTCACCTGAAAATATGCAAAAGCTAGAAGAGCAGCCAACGCCTTACAAAGTTTGAAGTTGATTTGGTTCATATTTTGGTGAGAGCTACACGTGCTGCATTTAGAAATTTGTTCTAAGTAATCAAGTAATCTTTGATTTTGTATCATAATCACAGTATATTCGTTCAAGTTCATAAAGTGTATTTCCTGTCGCATAAATGTCTTAATTTTCAATTTATGTAATAAGAATTTGTCGTTGGTTGCCTTACTTTTGCAGGGTGGGGCCTATGTCAAGATTGGTTCAATGCACGCATTTAGCGCGATGTTGTTTTTAGGTTTTACTGACATATCGTCGGTAATCAAGTGTTGGTTGCGAGCAAGAAAGTGTACGGTGTACGTGCTTTGCATAGTTTTATCTTCGGAAAGTTGCTTTTTCTCTACGCGGCAATAGTTTCGAAAGTTGGAGTTAGTTTCTTCCTACTTCAAGGGAGCGAGTACTTGATTTTGTTTTTAGAGAAAATGTGCTCCTGTAACGTCAGTAATAATCACACTGAATAGCCAGAATTGGTAAACAAATTTGAAAGTAAAACAATTTTCTGGATGCAGGACTCACAAACATACTATAAAACATGATCGGGAAAAGGAATCGAGATTGAAAAATGTCTTGTCCGCGATGTTGGTGCTTCTGAGCAAAATCAAAATTAAATCAACTTTGACCGCAAATCTGTTGTGATCGCACCAAGACCGCTTATCGAAAATAGGTTAGTTCAAAAGACGCAAAAGTTGATAACGCAAGGTTCACCTCCATCAACTAAATCTTCGTCTGAAGGAATTGGAAGTCCCTCAGTTCCCACTTGGTCTTCGTTTCCTAGAATAAGATCAACATTGCGCAGTTATAAGTGTGATGGTTTTCTCTGATGATATGAAAGCTATCAATACGATAGACAATAAAGATATGCAATGCGTTCATCACATTCGTGGAACCACCCATTTCAATCATGTTAAACTCCCTGAGGCCTTTACGCATCATATTTGTTTCCGTAAACTGCTACCTCTACCACGCATGTTCTAAACAGCTCACAGTTATTAGTTGTGCTGTAATTTATACTTTACAAATATTTATATTGTCTTAATAGCTGCAACTGGAGCTTTTAAAGGAACCATTATGCTGATGTTGCCCAGGGTTAAAATGAAGTTAACACACCTGATGTGCATGTTACGCACTCGTGTCATCAGACTCCCGAAGGGGCTGCGTGTATATGTGCGTTTGTTTTTTGAAATTACACGTATATACCTTGCTGAAGAACTACCCACACAATCATTGCATGTGTTTCCTTTCAACATGACCTTTTAGTTCCTTTGCTTTGCAATCCGGTTGGGTGTTAAGTTTGCGTCTGAAATGTCATTAACGGTCTTGATTGCCAGTGATGTAGTCAAAATTTTAACTTCCAAGACCAAGATCCAGATTAGTTTCAAACTCCAAGATCGTAACAGAGTTTTTTTCAAACAATTCGATTTCGAGACTTGAAAGTTCGAGGCTGCATCCAAAACCAGATATTTGAAAATATGCCGGATTTGTCAAAACTTTCCTTGAATTTCTCAAAAAAACTTCAATGATACTCTAGAACCTTAATTGTGTCATATTGAACCTTATGTATTTTACCTCCCCTTTTGTTTTTTCCTTCTCTGAATTTAACAACAACAGCCAACAGGTCAAACTACCGACAAGGTTCCAAGACATGTTGATAGAGAGTTCGAAGTCTCAAGAAAAATTGCCCGGGACCAAGACCTACACCATTCCCGCCTGAGTTGAGACCTGAAATCTTTGAGACCAAGACTAACTAAAGTTGATGTCGAGACAGCAAGTCGAAATGTACCAGTACACCACCATTGTTGATTGTGCAAGTAATTTTTGAATAACAGACACATCAACAATTAGGTTGATGCACTTTCTCATAATCTAGTAAAGATCACAACTAGAGCAATCATGTCATATTTTACTCATACATGCAGATTAAATATCAAGCTTTCTATTACACCATCTGGGTTGATAAATAGTTCATCAAACTTTTGTACAAGGTAGAAGTGTTGCCACTCACACATCGAGAAACGCATTAGCTAAATGTTTTAACTAAAATTCTTTCGATGCGAAGTTGGTCGCACTAAATTAGTTGTTCTCAAAGGCAGGTATTCCTACAGCCATTATCATGACGATTTCTGTATCAAGGAATCTGGTGATATAGACGGGTTTGCCTACTAACCTGTTGCTGTACTGCAGACGTATTTCGATATTACAATAAATGTAAATCAGAAAACCTATATATATTTTGATATCTATCAAAAATACGTAAGAACATAACAACACACTCAACAATTAAATACATGTTCCAACTTAAACTCACCGTCGCTCATGTTGCTGGTTACAGTTTAGTCTGAGCTCAAAGCAAGAATCCGACCTTCTCACGGTTCACACCAAGCGAACTGCTTTTAAACTGAGGAGCTATTCGCTTCGACAATGCGTCGCGAAAAAAGACGTCTGCTCGACATTGTAAAAGGCCTCTTATACTGCGTTTGCGTCAGAAAGCGTTTTGCGAGCTAGACGCATCTTTCAGCAGAGTAGAAATATCATACAGAGAGAAGTACGTAAGAAGTATATATTGCTTTAATTTTTCGGAATGGTTGTGAAGCGAAGACCGCTAGAAAAGGGTGTCATAAAAATCATGTAGTTGCACTTCTAGTGCTTCGATGTACTCAGAATTTTATTTGTGATGCAGAATTGGTTGTTGAATTGATGTTTGGTTACTGCACTGTGCACATTCAGTAATACTTTGGAGGAAGATCAAAGTCTCAATGGCCGAAAACAATGATTTCAGCAAGGGCTTAGTTCCAATCAATAACTACAATATTGGTAATATCGCTGAAGGGTAAGCATCTTTAAATCCGTGAACACAGTCTGCGGTGTGAAATGTTTGGCCGCTTTTTTATGTTTATAACCCTGAAGACAATTCCATTGCATATTTTGGCAACGTTTGAAGGGATTACATACAAGTTCTGCTCCAGTTTATTTCTTCCGCTGTTTCATGCGACACCAATGCATTCGCAGATACTTTCCCATTTTGTTGTAGAGTAAATCAAATGCGTGGCACAAAAAACCCAAATTTTAATGTAGAACACACACTGCAACGTAGCAGCACTAGCCATAGATATTAGCTACCACCTGGTAAAGTGTCTGAAAGTTATTGATATAGTTATCTTTGACTGGTGTTTCACATCCACGCTTTCTTGGCACATGTTTGAGAAAAAAAGATTTGTTTTTATTTGGCAAAAAATTGTTAATCAGGTAAAAACATACAAGTCCTGGAACATTTGCCGCTTGGCTTCCTGAATATTTATAACTACGATTCAACTAAAATGGTAGGCTAACGGCTAACAAAGGTAAAGATTTGTAAAACTGTAATATATTTTTGGATTTCGTCTGAGGGCATAATGTTCATGTTTCATGAAAGCGTATGAAAAAAGCCAATCATGTTTTATTTCTTTCACTATTTTCACTAGAATTCGCATTCTGATGCAAGAATATTAATCACAAAACTTCCGGTTTGTAATTGCCAATACTTGAAACCATTACCCCATAATTACTTGCAAAAAACATGTGATCTAATACGTTAAGCTTATTCGGACAAATTAATTGAGCAAACTCCTTGTGAAACGCACCTAAATTATTTTTTCAAACATGTAATTTTTGTTTTGCAGAAGCTCAGTCCAGATTGGAGGTGGTGAGTGAAGTTTTACAATATTTTAGAAGTGGGGATTTAGAAACTTTGTAAAAGCAACTCTCCCAGTTGACTTTACATCCACAGAGTTAAATGGAACAACTAACGTATGCAAAACGCTTTGGTGTTGATGCTTGCATTCAGTCTACTACAGACCTAACCCGTAACAGATTTTTCAATGCACTACATTTTCAACCCTTAGTCGATGCTTAGATGCTTGCATTCAATTTACTGCTGTGTCAACTACGCCTAAACCGATCGCAAATCATTATTTCCCAACGGGATCACTAGCGACCCATATCGTATTTTTCCTTATTAGGTTTTAGGGCAAGACAGCATCAAACAAGGAGAAGAATTACAGTGGCAATTCTGCCCTTTTTCAGTGAAATCGTGGACATTACATAATAGCATGACAAACGAAAGCTGAGATGCAGAAAAGCAAACTCTCCACAGGAGTAAGTAGCTTACAGCCTGTAAAATCAAGAAGAAAATATTGTTCACTTGGGGTACTTTACACACAGCACTTTGACAGGTCTGCGTTGAGCACAGCATGGTCCACCGCAGTTTCTGCAACAATCAGCAGTCTTGCGTTTTTAGCGGATTAGGCAAATGTAACATCTTAGTTTGTTCTGACTTACTGGTTTGTTTCAGATCCACCTGATATCCACAGTTTGAAATGCAAATTTTGTTTCTATAGGAAGATTTGAAATTTGCTTTTGACGGAGTAACCAAGGATGAAGAACAGGGGCGGATCGAGCCAGTAAGGTTAGGGGGGAGATTTCAGTAATATTTGGTAGTCCAGTCCCACAACAGTTTTGCTACTGTAGTAAGAGAGATGAAGTACACTTCACTACACTCCTGTGATAAAGCAGTGCATGACAAAATGTTTTATATCGCGAATGTTGTTTTCTGAATTGTACAAACTCATGGTGAATAAAGTAACTTTCGTAGGTTTTGGGGGGCACGATCGCCCCAATCGCTCCCCTTGCTTCGCTCCTGATGATGAAGCGTCATTCCGAGGTTTTCAAAAAACAATTGTCAATAATGACTCTTTTATTTGTGTCTATTAAGTAAATTTCTAATAAATGACCATAGCATTTGTATCTACAATACTGAGGCAGTATGCCAGAAAGGTCATCGCTTTGTTCTTTTTTGAACATTGCTAGTTATAGCAAAATTGATCAATCCTGTCAACTGTTGCTTTTGTAGCGTTGTAATCCAGTATTTTCATAGGCTTTCCCGTTTTCTCATCCACCTTATTGCAACTATGCATTGTTGAAATCAAGACCACCACTTTTTAAGGGTGTGCGACACCACACCCTGCCGATTTCTCAACTCAAACAAACTTGAATCTACTTCTTGGCACATCCCAAAGGCAAATGCTTTGGTAATATCTGGTTTGCTCTTTTCTAAGACTTCTCAGAAGAGTGAACTGCCTTCGCAAGAGATCATCAGCAACTGTGGTGCTTGCAAACCAATTTTCGGTAGCCATGTTGAATCCAAAGTTGTGCAAAGGCTTACAAAGTATTGTGAAAAAATGCTCTACTGCCCTAATTCCTTATCAGATTCACATTCTGTGTGGACCGTTATAAATACCCCTGTCACAGTCACACATAAACGGCAATTTCAGTTCGTTTTTTCTGGTTTGTTTGGCATATATTGGTGAAAAAAACACATCCCCCACGGCCAGATGTTCGTCAGTATGCACATAGGCACACATAGCATAATGTTTCCAACAGTTTTCACTGAACCTTCCTTTTCAGATCTTTCGGGTTTTTAACTTACCAAACCAAAGAAAAAGAATAATTTCGTCGACACGGCATCGACCAAAGTCAGATTAAAATATTGTTTTACTTAAGGGACCCGACAACCACAAAGATCGGCATGACTCTGCAAAGATCTGAAGACGCCCATTACTATGAGAAGCCCATTTCCGCCTTTTTACTTTTCCAGGTCACCTGATGATCAATTTTCTCTCTGCTTTTTCCCATATTTGTTTTTACGTTCTACAATCATCTTTAGTAGATCTTCATCGAAAAAGCACAAAAGTGCTTCTGTGCACTTTTGTGCTTGCTTGAAAAAGCACGAAAGTGCTTTTTGATTTTGGACTGATCTTGCATTGCCTATTAGTCCAAAAGCTGTGTGCCGTGTTCAAGAAGGTTTTGGGCAATCTGCAAACCACACATTACCATTTTTCCTGTGAAAGAAGAATCCCTCTGCGATGCAGAAATATAGTGTTGGTCAGCTAATCATTTTTATTACCACTGTTGCTCCTACTGTATCTGAACCGGCAACGTCTTCGTCACTGACATGAGTGGAACTACCGATCTTCCTCGTCAGTTTGATAACTGCTCATTTCACTCAGAAAAGAACATAGTTTTCATCGTTATCGTACTGTAGGAATTAGGCCAGTTTTCAGTAGGTGGATTAGCTTAACCAAGATTCAATCTCTTGTGCACTGCAGTGTTTTGTCCATCCATTTTGTGAAATTTTACAAAAGAATTACTGTTATTACGTTTCCAATATATCTCTATCCAATAACACCTGTGGTGTAAACAACTTTTTGTTCTACCCAGCACACTGAAGACAGAAACTAATCTGTCCAAATCTGTTAACGTAAGCACAAATGCATGTGCTTGCAGGAACCGTAACTACACTGTTTCAAGATGTCACTTGGCAATCCACAAACCGTTGCACAACAATAACAATGGATGAATTGCTAAACCGCGGAATGATATCAGTGGGGTTGCAGGTGCTAAACCAGTCATCCTTGAACGATGACACTGCTGTTTTGACACATCAGGCAGTTGTTATAAAGTCACAATCACTGTTACAAGGCGCATCGACAAAACGAGGTATTTCTTACGCACCTTGTTCTTAACAAAGGTTGTTTAATGACCCTATGGTCCTGACAGGGTCGATTGATAAAGATCTTCTCCTCCGGTGATACATAAGAAATACATTTTTTTCTTTTCAATTGCATCCGCTTCTCGTCAATGCTACTGCTTCAACTAGGTCGTCGACTGTTACCATTTCCAGTGATAACTCGCATGTTTCACAATTAGTGGAAGCGCAGGTCAACAATACAAACGAAGTGTTGCTTTAAACTTGAGCAAGTATTTTAGCGAAGATTTGCTTTTTTCAGAGGTTCATCATCATCATGAAGAACATATTATCAAATTACCACACTTTGCTGAGCTACCTCTATCAACAAATTTTAATGAAGCAATTGAAGGTAATCAGTTTGAAAATTTTGTTTTCGTGTACATTCATTACAAAATGCTTGGTTAAAGATTTTTCTTATCTTTCGTAAGTTATTTCAGAGACAAGTTGGGTAGTATTTTTATTATTGGCTCAACGGTTTTGACGTAGTGATCCCTCTTTTTCGTGAAGAGAAATAGTTCATTGGTTGAGTGGGAACAGGTCCGTGGCCAGGTTTTAAGGTTTGTGGCGGGAAGTACATTTTAGGGAGGCAATATGTTTGTTTGTATTATATGCCTGAAGCAAATTTTTTGGACGCAACAACAATCGGGGGCACACAAAAAATTGGGAGGGCACTGCCCCTGAATGACCCCACCTCGTGGCTACGGGCCTGAGTGCAAATGAACATTGTTTTGCAGAAAATATTTTACAACTCACAATAACATTTGCTGTAACCTTTACTTTTTTATTTTAAAAATTGGTTGGTCAGTCATGGAAGGACACTGAGTTGTGCCGATGGGGTTCCGTCAAATCAAAACGTTGTTTGATGTAGCAAATCGCAAATATGTTCAATATGTGCCATACACCCCGTTTCCAGATTAATAAACGTGACAATGAATAAATGTGGGTCCGAGTGGTTTCCTCATTTCTAATCATTTTCATGCCTGAATATCCTCTGGTATAGGCTCGCAGTGGCAGTGACCGCAGGAGGACTTGAAATGCCTTACGGTATTCAGCAGTCTTTGATAATTCTGCTTGCTCAACACCAAGACGACACCAAGACGGGTTGGCGTGTGGTCAGTCTTCGCCAACACACAAACATCTGATCAGGAATACAATGACTTGATCGTCAGTAACAAGCGACCATCATCACCTTACTCCCGCAACACTCCTCAAAGCTTTTGACAAGGGTGATGGTCGTATACTTCCCCGAGGTTGACAAAACACGTCTTAGACATACTTCCACGGTTTCTCGAAAATTTGCTTGAAAGTGAAATTTTGGTCTGTAGTGCTACGCCCGAGACAAAAACCGCACCGTGTATCCTCCAGTATTGATTCAATTGCTTCGCGGCATTTTTGAAAGCAATTGGCATACACCCTTCCAAGGAGTCTAAGGCGAGAAATGTCCCGGCAATTGGTGCGTCCACTCCTGTTTTCCTTCTTGTGTATGGGTATGATCATCAGTTTACCAGTTTTTCAGTACTCCCAGAAAGCCAGGTCACTAGACGCACATGAGTCAGCCAAAGATCTCTTCGATTCAAGGCTTTGAGCATTACAGGTCGGATTTCATCACAGCCTACGGTCTTTAGTGTTTTTACAGCTGGGGGACAGTTCAGTTGTAGTGATGGCATTTTCCTCTCCGAAATATAGGCTACTTCGGGTGTGTACAACAGTGTGATAGTGACTAGGGTTAAAGGATTTTTGAAATACTCTCTCCATCTGCAAAGGATATCCACCTCACTGCTGAGTAAGACACTGTTTTGGGCTTTGATGGATCTAGCAGTACGATACCTTTTGTCACGTAGACGCCGGCTGGTTTGCTGGAACACTTTGTTGGCTTGACAGTAAGTGGAATCCAGTTTACGTCCGAAATTCTCCCAAGATTGGATTTCTTACTTTTTCACCGTGGGTTCTGCGCATTTCCGCGCCTCAGCCTACAGCGAATGCAAAGAGCATTTGGCATTGTTCTGAAGCAGTGCCTAGTAAACTACTTTCTTTGCTTGAACGGCACCATTGAACTTCCGTGTTCGCTGTGCGTTACGGGAGTTCTCGGAAAAAGACGATAAGCTGTCCGAAAATGTCTTTATTGCATCTTTGTCCTCCAGGGCCTCTCACTTCATTTGGTACAACCTACCGGTCCTCCTGCACTTTTGTACAGACCCTGCTGGGTTTTCAAAACGTAAGTTGCAAACCAACAAGTGACGATCGGTCGACAGTTCTGAACCCTTTTGACATAGACGTCCAATACTGAACGGAACAAGTCAGCCGAAACGATGCGGAAAATAATGAGCGACTATTGACCCAAAGATCTCTGCACGAGGTTTTCTTGTGCACATCTCCATGTTGGAAGCAAGTGTTCATTACGCACAGTGCATTTGCTAAAACGGCATTGCAGGAGCCTTCCGTTACAATTTTTGTCAATTTTTGTTCATCATGTTCCCCAAATCATATATTCCATACCCGGGCCTCTTACCAAGCGTGTGCGTTGAAGTCTTCACTCTCACAAAACGATCGTGGATTCGTTAACCTTAACCCTTTGCAGGGCATCACTAATTTTTTCAACGAATTGCGGAAACAGCGAACTTGAGTAGTGTACATTACATGTATCAAACACAGGAAGCGGTTTATGACTTCAACTTCAACATGCACACCCTTCTTCCAAGTGAAATCCATTCATCGACACAACTTTCCAGCTGAGGGTTTACACGTGTCCCCACTCTAGCCTAGGAAACTTTATTGACTCAAATCCGGGGTGAAAGAGTTTCCATCCATCGTCCAGCTCTACAGTGTTAAAACCACGACGCTTAGTCGAAGAGATGGGAATATCGTCTGGCTTCCTCAACCACTTCGTGCTCTGTTCCTGTGAATGAAGTAACTCTCCAGCTTCCAATTACTAATTTATGGCAAGACTGCCGTTTACGCGTTGGTTTCAAGTCTCCAAGAGTAGAAGCACTCTGCGCTCTCCCCATTTATCTGCCCAGATGAATAGCGGGCGCAACGTGGGTCACCCAGTGGTGGATAGATGGTGAGGGTGACTTTCGCAAAGTTTTTGAACGTGCCCCTCTGCCATAAATCCGAGCGTGGTCCTTAATCACACGCTCGACGACTGATGCGCGAATGGGTTTCATTATTTTTTCGCATTTCATGGAAGTAACTGCCCAAATTATGCCGTTGGATAGACCGATCTCGCTATTTACACAACAACTTTTGCAATATGAGGGTGTTCCACAGGAAGTCAATGCTATGGGCACATTTGTGTAGGAGAATCTATGAATTCAGTTTACTGCAAGCACAGTCATGCGGCAATCACTACATATGAAAAGGGAAGGCTATGTATTGCACTATCGCTTTCCTTTGCACTATCCTATCGCTTTCCTTCATGGGACAAACTGGAGGATATTTTGTTCCTGATTCAGCCACAAATCGCCTGGTCCAAGTGTTTTGATCATCAAAATATCAAGGAACAAGAACAAGAAGGTTTATTATAACTTCAAACAGTCCCAAGACAAAACTTTGTTTTACAGCAAATGCTCTGATGTCAAAATTTATGGTATCAAATATCTTTACTCGTTATCACATGCCAACTTTTTGAAACACAGCAAAAGTTTTTCCAGGATGAATTATATTTTTGATTGATATTTCTTTGTACGACGCAAGGTTTATTATAACCTTTAACAGATTTTTGAAAACAGTTTGTTTTTGTTGGTGTATCTGAAAGCGTGAAATTTTCTCACCATATTAAAGACTTTGTTGCAGGCGCGCAACCAGAGGGGAGCATTTGGGGCAGTGTGTGTGTACGTTTTGATATTGTTTCTTGCCTATCCTCTGAAGAGGAGAGTTTGCATAGACTCTCGAAACGTCAAACTATATTTTTATCACACCAGTAGAGCAAAGTTTGTAGCCAAGACTAGGACAATATACCTGGTGACAGAAACAGCATGCCATGTTCACATTGTGTTAGCTTTACGTTTGTCAGGGATTACCGTGGGCTATTAATAGTTTTTGCATTTTTTTTCAGTGCCTAAACATTGCTAAGGTTTCACAGCCAAGTTCTAACGTTGCGAAAAAATTCGAATTTCACAAGGGTTTCAATGTTATTAGGTGATGTTTACATAGTCCTAGAAAAAGTGGTGAGACCCGCCCACGTCTGGTGGCGAGCCTGACCTAACTATTTGTAATGAAATTAAAGTTTCATTCCTTAAAAGAGTGTTTCAGTTGGCAGACCAAGTCTCGTATCCACGATTGAAACAATAGCATGATTGATCATGGGCGTCCGCACGAGGGAGCAAACTAGGGATTTTCCTCACCTGTATATTGTGACTCAGAACCAAAATTTCTAGAAAACCTGAAGTAAGCAGCTTAATTACGATTGTTATTTTGCTTAATACTTGCAAAGACAGCTTTTTTGCCATTATGACACTCACACTGCACAAGAGCCACTTTCACTGTTCTGGTATCCATAGGCGTATCCAAGGGGGGGAGGGTGATACGACCCCGCAAATTTTTTAAATATCTAGTAATTTTGTGCTTTGAGAAGCGGTATCACAAACAAAGTGTATAGTGTTTCTAGCCTTAAAAAAAAACTTTGTTCCCCCCAAATTTTTTGTATCCCAAAAAGATTTGGCTGGCTACTCCACTGCTGGCATCATGCAGAGATGAGCTTGCAGTCTGTGACGTAGCTAGAGTGTGGGGTGCCCGGGGCGGTCCTTGAGTTTTCCCCCCAAGCCCATAAAAATACATATTGCTGGCTCTTAAAGCTTTGTATATATATTAACTAGTTGTGCACCATTATAATATTACAGTGCTCTCACATGC
>JGI24159J19872_10001496_pt1 | contig 25848 bp, 18 predicted proteins | sample Ectturendosymbi4_FD_19872 | JGI IMG/M metagenome (IMG submission 19872)
TGTCGGGGATTAAAATGCGGATTCTTGCAGGGTTGTCCGCCCACTCCGCATTCCGCAACGTTGTTGCTCCATCACCCCATCCGGAGTCACCAAGCCGCCTCAGGAACACGACGCGTGATGTCAGCTTCTTGCGAAGTGACTCAAGGTGTCGGCGATACGTGAGCGACCTACCAACGTTACTCCGAGGTATTTGGGCTCGGAGCAGAAGGGCAGGATTTCGTCTAACGTTTAGCTTCCTTGTTGTTGACGTAGAAGGCTGCCGACACCGTTTTTGTAGTGCTGAGCTTAACTTCCATGTCTGGAGGTTTTCACCTAGGGTTGCCATGTCCTTCCTCAGCACCCTTCCACTGCCAATCTCCATCAGTACGCATGATTGCCATATCGCCAGCATATGCATATTTTCTGGAGACGGTGGTTGGCAAGTCAGAGATGTAGGTGTTGAAGAGAGGGGCGCCAGCACAGATTCCTGTGGGACGCCGTTCTTGAGGCGTCGTAACCTGTTCCTTTAACCCTTTCCGTGGTAAGGGTAAAGCTGCGATTGCCAACCATCTCCATGGTCATGTGGACCATATGTCTATCAGGCAGCAATCGCAGCAGCTTGCAGGTGAGGCCACGGTGCCATACAGCGTCGTAGGCTGCTGTGAGACCGACAAGCTCAGCTCCGGCCTTCTTTTCGGCCGAAAAGCTATCCTCGATGTCCTGTGTCAGCAGGGTGACCTGGTCTACGGCCGATCTCCCGTGTCGAAAGCCCGATTGCTCCTGTGGCAGCAATGGATCGATAATTGGTTCGACACGAGCGTAGATGAGTCTTTCGTGGATTTTAAAGGGACACACAGCAGAGATATGGGACAATAGCCCTTTGGGTCCCTCAGTGGTTTTTCTGGCTTAGGGATCGCAACTATTAGTGCTCTTCTCCAGATCTTTGGAATTTTGAGTTGGCGCATGCAAGAAGTCGCAGAACCAAGATTTGAGAGCCGACCCGGCGTGGAGTATAAACTCCGCGAAGGTGGAATCCAAACCCGGACACTTTCCTGGCTTCAGCCGTCTGAGGGCAGAAGGCAGATCTTCCGGCCTGAAGTGTTCAGAGATACTGTGACCCTCAGGTGTTGGAATCTTCCATAGGTCGGACAGCTCCTTATTGGCGATCCTGATGGACTCGCGGCCCCGGTCTTCTGTGCCCCGTTCTGCAGGAGTTGCGAGGCAGTGGAGTTTCCCGAGACGGGGCACAGGCGAGAGGAACGTCCAGACCTGACAGTAAGTTTGTTGATGATGCTCCACACATTGCAGCTAGAGTGCGAGAAGTCGATGGAGTTGACAGCTTCCTCCCATCGCTCCTGCTTCTTCTGTTCTAGCCGAAATAGCAGTGACGAAGCGGCTCTGTCAGAGTCAGTCTCCACTGGGCCTCGGTGAAGGAGCGATAGAGGGTATCGCACTCTTTGTCCCAGCATGGCACATAGTTCTTCCGACGGCCTCGTGTAATGTATTGTTTGGCCGCGGATAGTAGGCTCTCGCAAAAATCCTGGTGTGCCCTCTCAATCTCAATATTTAATGCGCCGGAGGTGGCAATTTCTCAACGGATTCATCTGTGAGAAGGCAAAAGCGCTTCCAATCAGCCTTGCGAAAGTTCCAACGCTTTACTGGATTGCTGTGGGCAGGAAACTTGAGTCGTATTGGCGTTATGAGGGAGGGCCGATGTTGTGACCGCTGGAACTTTCCTAGAAAACGTCTGTCCGGCAGTCGGCTGTCCTGGCCGAAATTCGCGAAGGTCAAGTCCTGGCTGGTGCCGACGTTCCATCGGTGAGATGAGAAACTGGATGTTTCCTTTGGGTCATACAACAGTCCAATGTTGTTGTATGTTGCCCAGAGTCCAGGCTCTCACCGTCAGGAGATGTTTTGTTGTAACCCCAGTTGACATGTTGGCAGTTGAAATCACCAACACTCAGACTGGGGTGTGGGAACGTCGGGATGGCCGTTGGTGCGAATCGTGAGTGTGGAGGTTTGTAGAAGTTAATGATCTTATATCCTAAGACGTCTACGCACAACCACTCAGTCTCTGATTATTCTGGAGACTGATCGACCAATGACCATTCCAACCGCTCGTGGACAAACGTGGAAGGGCTGTGATTCCTGCTCAGGACTGACCCGGCTAGTGAAAAGCTGGGAATCACTAGCTTGTCTGCAATTGTGCAGTGGGTCTCCTGTTTGACGATGATAAAAGCCTTGTTTTTATAGGCGAGCTGTTTAATGACGGAGACCTTGTTTGCAGTCAGCCCCTCGGTGTTCAGCTGGAGTATGTTGGGCCATGGCTCATCTTCGGCAGCGTAATTGCTGCCTCGCCCTGAGAAGGGCGTATTATGACCCATCCCACCCCGAANACATCCAGAGCGTAAAGTAAATGATCTTAAAAGACAAGTGCCCACCATTCCACAATTCACGCAACTCGAACCAAGGTCTTTAAACACATTCTATCAAGAAGGACACAGAATGGCCAAGTCTAAAATGCCTCACACTATTGCTGAGGAAATATTGCTGCCGTCTGCAATCGAACTTGTAAGTACGATGAAAGGAAAAGCTGCCCAACATTTAAAGTTGGTACTGCTATGTAATGATTTGCTTGAAAATAAATGTATAATCCTGCCGTTAAATTTAGGAAGTATATTTTTGCAACGTCCATTTAAGCTCGAAATTTACTCGGTCCTTTCCAGAGAATTTATCAAGCTATGAATGGATTCGTTATCTTTTCGTCCAACCGACCCCATCGTCCTTTACCCTTTTACCCTAACAAGGAAAAGACTAAATTGACCTTACCTGTGAAGATTCCCTGAATAGAAACATTAATTCAGGAAACTCGACAAATTTTTGATTTCATTTAAATGATGAATATCCAGCTTTGGCGAAAAAAAGCTACTTAAATGATTTCTTTTTGTTGTTTCATCAATAAAAAAAACTTGTATTGTGTATGTCTTTAATAAATTCTTATTACTGGTACGTCGCAACTTCAGTAAACTTTTCCAAAAGCGTCGCAGCGAAAAATTTTGAGAACGAATGATCTAGTAGAGCATAGATCCCTGGTATTGAAGAATGTTAAACTTACTTGTATTTGATAATGTAAAACTGGTGTTTAAAAAAAAACAAATTTCGAAAAATTAAATCCATGCAGCATGTGTTAGTAGCCTTACAATAAGAAAAATCATCCAGTTACAGAATTTTAATTTTTGTAATTTCACTCTTTGGATGACCCCTGCCTTTGATGCCCGGGCCGTCGCCCCGTTTCCCTCCCCTCTGCATGCCACTGCATTAACCAATTCAAACTAATGTAGTTACACGCGTTTTACGTGAGTCATGCTACGAAATTTTTGTTTCAATACATTTTTCTGGCCATAGAGCAATCCATCTAGTGCAGTATTAGGCATCCTTATATTAACCGAGTAGCATTACGCTGGATTGCTTGTACTTCCATGGACCATTTCTTAGCTATTTCAGCCTGCCTGCACTGGAGTTGTACGAGTACATGGGCAACGCACCATAAAACTAGTTTTGTCGTATTGGTCTATTGCAGGAATTCTCTGAACTCACCAATTTTCAGTCAAGGACAATTTTTGCCTGCAGTCAAACGTTAACCACTGCTAATCTATTACACGATGCCAATTGCTATGGAATAACAGTTTCTTAATTACGAAGCAAGACATACTTTCTTGAAATAAGGTCTCAAACAGTCACTGAAATTGGTTTCAGCCCCGGCTTTTGCAGTCTGCCCTTTGGTTTTGTGTGTAGTCTACGACAGTAACATGAAATTTGACATTTTTTTTCAGTGGTGACGATTATTTCCTGCAAAGCTGAGAACCACGACATCTGAATAACCAACGTTTTACCTTCAGATCATTCAAACAGATGAAAAAACGAGAAACGGATAAAACCGGAAGAGTCCTCATTTAGTGACTTCATTCTGGTTGAGAAAGACTGTTATTTTCGCGTTTATCGCCCGCTTTCAACAAAATTTGCATCCATTTACAAAGTAAGGATAAAATGACGTTACAAAAAATTGCAGGTTACGTTCCCTAGTCATTTTTGAGCAAGCCCAATCAACAAGTACTGGCATCCAGCTAACAGTAGAAGCTTTGCCAAATGATAGCATTTTGTTGATGATGGTTTCACAAATTTTATTGCGTAATTTGGTTTCGTCGCAAAAGACTACAATTTTAAAGTCTCACTGCTTGAAGAAATGTGCTTTTCTTCCAAATGTTAGGTGCTGCAGAGATGTTTGCAGAGATGTTTCCTATTATAAGCAATCAATAAAACCCTCAGCAGAAAGGTTTGAAGGCACCATTTTTGTTACAGAGAGACTTTAGGCATGAAACACAACAGCATAGAAAGTGATTGTGAGTTTTAAGTTTTGTTCTGTGTTACATCTGACGAACAGGAGATCACTTCATAGGACCCATTCAGGCGATATTAAAACTATACCGAGTAGCAACTGGTAGTGTATTGTTTTCCTAAAAAACTATGTTTCTTCTGTTCCACGCATAGTATGCATAAGCAACCAATAAAAAATGTCACTGTCGCTATTTAAAGGCACCCACACACAGAAAATGAGTGTCGTGACCCAAATCGCTCCCTGTTTGACGTCACATCTCAACTGGATTTGACTGGTGTTAAATATGCCCTCATAAACACCTCGGGCGTTTTGAACTCCTCTTACANTTTGCCTTCACTCGTTAGCATAGCATCTTTGCGAAGTTACAAGAGACGATTTACTATCTTTGAACAACGCTCGCGTCAGTCCACTGCAGCACGTGCGCAAAATGACGTCAAACAATTGTGACGCACAGAAAAAGAGCCGGTTTTCAACTGCTCGACAGCTCAGGTGTGAGAGCTGTCCAGCGCTTCCTTCTCGTTAGTGACTCTTTTCGCGAGTCACATTGCAAACAGAAAATCGTCCAAACAAAGAATTAACTTGTATCCGCTGATGGAATGCTCGCTAACTGCGATCAAAAATGTTTTGAGACTTGATCATTCTATAATCGGCATTGTAGATTTTCTTCATCGCTAGAATATGATTCATCTAAAATGCATTTTGCATCGGTACTCTGCAAATACATTGCTCCCGATTAAAGCTTGCTTTAATGCAAGTGGCTGATTAGCGAAAAGCTCTCTCGTTCGGCTTTCGAAATAACATGACCTCTGATAATGGAAACTGAACAATCCAAGCAAACCTTTTGTGCTTTTGATGTCACCGGGGTTCATTTACGTTTATACGAATCCAAGAACTATGTTAAAGGCAAGATAAGGTTCCATGATGAAGCATTTACTAAAGATTTTGATATCACTCTTTACATTAAGCTTGTAATTTAACTACTGTGTGATAGTAATGGAAAGCGCCAGCCTAGCGCTTACGGAACACCTGATAGGCCCCATCAGTTAGCTACGCAGTTGGTAACTACATTTTACCGCTCCTTGTTTTGGGCGATGTGAACAATTTTCGACGAGGATGAGAAAAAGGTTTTATAAAAAGAATGACGAAAGGACCAAAACACTGCATCCAATTACAGCATCCATATTATTATTTTACTTTTTCTGTCTAACATGTGCAACCACAGCGCTTTTTTCGTTACTTCTGGGGCATCCATTTTCATTTGGATTTTACCTTCCCCTTTGTTTGTTTTGGAATGAGCATAAGAAAAAAGCTTTTCGAAACCGACATTCTCACTATTTTTTCTGCTTTATTGTTTGATGGCAGCTTGTTTCAGATGTACTGTACGTAATAAAAGTCCTTTTCATGAACGCTGGACATTGTCACTGATGTGCCAAGCATTAAAATATTCTATGAAATCAAAGCCATGATAAACAATAGGTAAGACTAGAAGTAAATTGCAGCATGCCTTTAATTTTATGAAGTTATTTGCTGCGTAAAGCAATATAGAAGACCATGGTCACAAAAGCATGTAGGTAAACAAACTCTTTTAGCCTGATTGCTGTGTGTTTAGCATCATGCAAAATATCAGCAATTGCGTAATTTTTGTTAAGGATTTCCTTTTTCTCAAAAGGTGGTCAAAAAAAAGTTACTCACGCAAATAAAATTGTCATAAAATCGGAAAGGGTAAAAAAACGTTACCTTTTCTGCAAAGAGTGATTGAAAATCACCGCTTGCTTAATGTTCCTTTAGTTTGATATAGTAAAAAATATTAACTGCTGCGTCATTTGCTGCAAGTTTCATTAATTCACCCTAACGCGTTGCGTGGCATTTTAAACGGAATTTAGGGTAAACAAAGAAAGAGAAATCTAAACCCGACAATGTCTGTTTATTACTGAAACAAAGAAGATTTTCTGCCATTAGATCCAAAATACAGTGATACACAAAAAGAGGAAGGATTTTAAATTGCAATTTTGATTTTAATTTAGAAAGCCGTTGCTTCACAACTGAGTGAGTTTATTGTACCATTTCATGTTTTTTAAAGCTATGCTTATATTTATCTCTGTTCCGGAATTGATTTTTTATGGTTATTTGAATTTGATACCGTAGGAGCCTATGATGTATATTCACTTTGAGGAAGCCTGTGGTTGTAATGGTTCATGTTTAACATACAAAAATATATGTGAATCTCACATGTTGATGTATTAAAAAATACCTATTGGCCTTGTCAGTATCAACTTATGCCTGCTTTCTTGGTAATTATCGAATCGATGGTTAGACATGCACTTCAGAGTGAACCAGAACTTTCTCACGATACAACAGTCTTTGCCGACCCGTTGTACCCTTCAGTCACAGTTACAGTCTCAATTAAACGCATAAATAAAGACGTTTAAAAGGCTTCTTTAAGCACGCTATTGACAAAGGGTACCGTGCTGGTAAACAAATCCTGTTTGCGTTCACCCCTGCAAACTATTTCTTCGCCCTTGTACCTTAAACTTGTTGGAAAAGACAGTTGAGAAAAGAACCAAGCTCTTATTCCCATGATTTCTATAATTTTGCTGCGTTCGCAGACTATGAGACAAACACCTCAAACATATGTGGTCTCTGCACCAGAGACACCGAGCTCATGATTGCAGCAGCGATAGTGGCGCCGGGTGGTGTCGCACGTGCCCTTTTCAAGGCGAACCACAGATACTTTTGATGTTACAGAGCAGATTGTTATCAAAGCAATGTGTCCAACTAGTTCATTTTTAGTTGCTTGCAAACAAAGGCATTCCCGGCCTAAATGTGTTATTCAGCCTGTGAATGAAAAAATATTTCCCGACATTTTACTTGCCCGATTTTGGTAAACAGAGACTTTAAAAAATCGTTATGTTGAACCACTAAAAGCGTAGATTGTGAATTTACATATTTTCCTGAAATTCTGTCGGTCAAATAACAGCAAGTCTTCTCATACATTCATTCAAGGCACTGCTTTATGTTGATTTACTGGCGTCGACATTTTGTTTATATGTGCGCTTAATGACTTGTTTACACTATAATATCCTGGTGCATAGCAATTGAATTGTTCCATGAGAAATATCATGGCACATCTTAGCAATACCTTAACGTTTTGTTACGATTCCTTTTCAACACGCGGTGTTTGTGCTGCATTACGACGTAACTGATCGGTCTCAATTGTTGCCGATCTCCGAACTCAATTTCAAAAGGCATAGGCCAAGGCCCTTTAAACTGTTTGTAGTTCCGCATAAACGGCTGGTAATTCAGTGCTAAACAGCTGGTAATTCAGTGTGTTATCTGTTCGATTGTAATGCACAGTCCATGAAAAAGTTGCAGCATATCGTCAAATCTGAGCGACGGAGAGCGTTTCACCCCACGTGCAGTTTAGGCCACATTGGCAAATTTCAAACAATACATCAAAAACGCTGGTTCGTGCTGGCCTCACTCCGGAATTGCGAGGGATGCGAATCGGAACACAAAAGACCGAAAAGTGATGAATCGTGCTGGTGCCCGGTGACGTAGCAGGTGTGGCCGACCGTCAGTTGGCTGCTTTGTTCCTGCTTCTTTGGCAATCGGCCTCGGCCATTTATATCTTCCACGTCGGTCGGCAGAACCTTATTCCGCGACTCTCGGAAAGAAAGCGGAACACGGACGAGCGGCCAAGCTGCGGCGCTGGGTCAATAATTAATCCCGTGTTTGTCCCCCATCACTGCGCGCCTCTGACTGGCAAGCCGTTTAGCGGCCGGAGCGTCCCGGATCAGCAATTAAATTCATCGCGCTGCCAGAGGCAAACGACCTGCGGATCGCTCGCCGTGCTGGGATCGGGACCGCCCTCGTAAAGCGAAAGACCGTTGTCCCGTTAAAACGTCGCGATGGGCAAGATCAAATATTTGCCGTCGGATTAATCATCAAACGGCCCAGTCGCTATCGTCTCTTGCGCTTCGGTCTTGTTTGTCGCGCACTTAATTGCTTACCACGATTCCAGGGCCGAGGCAGGCTTCTCGTGCCTTATCAACCTGCCCCAGTCGAGCCTGGGTGGCCTTCCCGCTTTTTTACTGTAACCGCATCACTGTCAAAATATATCGCCGAGCGTTCGGAAAGAATCCGGCGCCTCGAGAACGGAAGATGAGCAGAGGCGGATGGAATCTCACAACTCAGTTTGGCACCAGTTTCCATGTTGGCAAACTTAATCGTGACACAAAAGCGCCAAACACTCCAACAAACCTTTCGGCGAAAATAAGCCGCAAATATTTTGAAAACGCGTAAAGTGAGGAGTAAATGCATATGACGGAAGCAAGTGCGTTACTATCGTAAATAAGCTTAGACTAATGACTGAAAAAATCGCAACGTTTTTTTTCAGCATACATTTCATGCTGCGTTATCATTAACACAAGCATCTGAAACGATTCTTGATAAGAATACGTACCTTTCATGACAGGATATACGCTACGGCATTTGCCTATTTCGATACATTTTTTATATCTGAAACGTCTTTCACGTTCCGGACATGACCTTTTCATGAACCCGAGCTTCGCGCATTAAACGCGCAGTCGCGGTACAAACTGTCTTCCTATTGTTAGAACCGAGATCTAAGAGTCATCCGCGCTCCGATGCGCAATCGGTCAGAATAGTGCGCTCCTTTCTTGTGACGGCACAATGGAGAAGGCTGGCAAAGGCACAGGTGCTTGGATAAAAATCTCCTGTTTGACGATATGCAACATTTCCCTTGCCAGGCATTCAAATCCGTTATCTCTAGGCGTATTCTGGTGGAACAGAAAAGCGTTACCGACTGAGCTTTTTCGATATTGATCTTCTCTTTTATCATTAAAGATTGTGGCGTACGAGATGTATAGAAAAATTCTTGGGACAAGAATTCATCACCTCGTCGACTGCAAACAACTACTTGCCAGATGCTTCACCTCTGTCATGTTTACAACAGTGCAGTCACTAGAAGACATGTATTCGCAAAATAACACGTGTTCGTAGTAAATCAGTCTAGGAAACAATCTGAAACGCAAAAATTCTAAAACTTAATAAGAGGAAAATGCTTTTGGGACTAGTAGATGGTTCTCAGTGGCATTGACTCGATAACCTTCCGGTTCCTTCAATGCCCTGGCGTCCTTGCACTAATTTGTGTTTTTCTTGCTGAATATTCATTATCGCCAAATAAAATCAACCCAACTCAACTCTCATCTGTAGTTTACGCAAAATGAGAAAATGCACAAGCTAAATGTTTGATGTAAAATTGAAGCTTTTTCTAGATTTTGCAAAGTGTTTGCAAAAAAGAAAATAGAAACAACTATTTACACTTGCGGGCTTCCAAGAAATCTATAAGTAATTCGATCACTCTGCTCAACTGGTTACTTCTGCACAAAATTTTCTGGCAGTTCTTGTGAAATGCGGAAAGAATTAGTAAGTTGTAATGTGCTGTCAGCGCCAAATAATAGAACCTAATTTCTTGCTGCATCAATCTTGACTGAGTGGCCAATAAAAACATCAAAAAGACTACAAAAACAAAAACTTCTGGAAATCTTAATGAAACGACTAAAAACTGAAATTATCTGGCAAGCATAAAATTGAAAATTCATAAATATATCCCATTGTTTTCTTTTCATCATAATCATGGAGGAGAAAATTGCACTTATTGTCTGTATTTTAGGAAAACTAATCCTTTTTCTCCGACCTAAGGGAGGCAACTTCACGCAGTTGACGTCCACGAAGGTAAAACTACTGTCTACTGACAGGTATCTCTCTACAGTTGACTGAAATACCCTGGCTGGGATTAACCACGTCCATGTAAATTTGCCTTCACGCTTGATAATATAGACTTCTGTTTGTAACTGCAGCCAATACAAATACCAAAGGGATTTGCGGATAAACTCTCGCTTATTTACAGTTTTGGATTTATAACTACTGTGTATGCCAACAAGGTGATGTGTACATTAGGCGTGTGAACATAACTACAAAGTAAACCCTGTTCTATCAACAGATCTAAACGTGTTCAATACATTTAATAAATAGATTTGGCAAGGTAGCGGTAAATAGAGGAAGTTTACCTGATCTGTTTGAATCAACACGAGACCGATAGACCAAATTTTAACAACATATTTGCGGGAAAATATTGACAAAGAAAACCTAAATGCTTTTCGGTCTTATAGTTAACAGAAGTAGGCAAGCAAGGCGCCCTATTTGGCAATGTACCGTCGGCTGTTAGAAAGTTCAATATTGTATCATTTGATCCTTTTGTTGACATGCAAAATACGGAATGCGATTCTACACTGTATTGGATCAAGTCAACAAAACAGGACTATAACAGTGTTGACAGTGGTTGAATTCGATGACTTGTTGAATAGGACAACAACAGAACAATGTTCCATGTTTGTGATACTTTTGCTTGATTGCCGATCGATTACACAAGCTTTTATTATTTTCTGCGCATGTGTCTCCTCGTGAGTTTTTGTTTGAAAACAAATATTTTTCCAAATTTAAATGTCTTGCAGTACATCCCTGCAGAAAAAGTAAGAAAAAGGTGTTATTTGAATGTCTATCTGATTTCAGTGTGATGTGAACAAACCAATCTGATTTCAGTGTGAATCGGAAGCTTTTTATCAGCACAAATTGTTAAGCGCGTTAGTCACAAAGAGGTTTTCAGTAACTCGTGAACCTTAGGTAAATTTTGCATAGACACCAAGGATTCTATTCAAGTCATGCTCAACCAATGATTTTAATTACCCAAAAGTTTGAGAACTGCTTTTAAAGTATTATCGTTCCTACAAATTTTTGGCTTCTACAAAATTATTTTTCATAAATAGCGTTTGACATTTACCTACGAACGTTCTCCGATATTACCGCAAGAATTGGTCAAAATTTCTACCTAATTAGAAGTTGATGTTTGCAAAAATGTTCGATTGTTTTCTTCACACGTTCGAAGTTACTAATTTGTCTATGTACCATAATTGTTTTTCGTTCGAATTTTTCGATTCAGTCGTCGTCGATTCTCAGAGAAAAATCGACCTCAGCTCAGAAAAGCTGTGAAGCTGCAAGGACGCAGTCTGAGGCCCATCAGGCAACACATGTAATTAGGAGCCCACTGGCGCCGAACTGGGTCTCGACAAGTTGCGATCGCAATCCGCGACACATTGAACGGCTTCAGCTATGCAGGACCTAAATGTGAACCGCGTGAGAAGCATTTGATAAAACAAGGACCCGAGTTATATATTAAAAGCCTACGACACGAACGGAAAGTGGCCGAGCTCACCCACGCCGCAGTGCCGCTCTTTTCAACAAACGCTCCGGTCAGGTGTGCGCGCGCAATGTTTGCCCAGTAGTGGGACGTGCGGGACGCGATGGAATCGAGCGATTTACAGGCAGCGTCTCATTCGGTGATCGACCAACGACAAGTAAAGTCGCGCAAGCCCTCGTATCTCGTCTTTCAGAAATTTCAGGTCAGGCAAGCGGACAGATAATTTTCGCGGAGCATGTTTAGTCCTTCTACCAGCGAGATGCTTCCAGCGCCGACAGCAAGATATCCAGTTTCTTACCAGAGTTATCCGACCGATCCAGGCATCCCCGTAACCTATCAGACGGCAATGAACATGCACTCCGTTTCAATATACACCTCGAACCCGACAGGAACAACCCAAGCGTTTGGGGCAGCCTTACCCCACGCACCAGCGGCAGTGGCAGGACAGTACCCGCAAGTGGCAGCAAATGGAGCCACTGCGTACTCCGGCATGAACCCTGCGGTGGGCATCAGTCCCAATATGGCCATTGTACCCCCACCAGGTCACAGGCAGATAGACAAGTCTCCGAATTCTTACAGGCGAACGTACACGCACGCAAAGCCCCCCTACAGTTATATATCGTTGATAACAATGGCGATTCAGTCTTCTCCGAGCAAAATGATGACGCTTAGTGAAGTTTATCAGTGGATCATGGACCTTTTCCCCTTTTACCGATCCAATCAGCAAAGGTGGCAAAATTCCATACGCCACAGTTTGTCATTTAACGATTGTTTCGTCAAAGTGCCGCGATCGCCGGACAAGCCTGGTAAAGGCTCGTACTGGAGTTTGCACCCGGACGCCGGAAATATGTTCGAAAACGGCTGCTATTTGCGTCGCCAGAAACGTTTCAAGTGCGAGAAGAAAGCTGCCATGAAAGCCGCAGCTCAAGCGAGGATCAAAGACGATCCTGACAAAAAAGACAGCGACACTTTAGAGTCGGCGTCTTTGACAGTTACCAATCAGATAGGGGGGCCCCACGAAGGAGAGCAAGAAGATCATGCCGAGAGCAAGCCTTTGCTCATAACAGGTAACGGCGGCACTGTACCAGCGGCCTCAGATACGAATGGAACGAACCTGCAGACGCTTGAACCGGTAGATAATAGAACGCAGGCGACGAGCGCAGTGATGGTCCAGCAAAGCCCAGTGGAATCTACCTCAGTGCTTACTGCTCCTACACCGTTGATGGTCCCCGCTCCCAACCAGCCGGTCATGTACCCTGCGTACTCTTCACAACCAGCGTTTATGTCCCCGACTTTTCAGAGCATGAGCGATAACAGCTTAGGCATGGGACACCATATGCATACGATGACTCCGCTCAAGAATGATCCCCACTCATTTTCTCATCCGTTCTCGATCAATAGCCTGATGAATGCTAACGAGCAGCAAAGTAAGGAGATGAGAGTTTACCCGGACGCTCTCCAGTACTACAGTCCCTTACAACCGCACCAGTCAGCCGGTCTTCTGCCACCTCCTCCAGCAAGTGTGATGCCTCAATATGCCACTCATCTTCAGCAAGCGCAGTCGCAACAACAGCAACAAAGTCTTCCAGTTTCGTCAGCTTCCCCGCAACCTTCAGAACAGACGACATGTTCATCCGACATGAACCACCACACGCTGCAAGCGGTTAATCCCAGCAACGTCGGCAACCACCACCCCCAGCAGCAAGCGCACATGATGGTGCTTTCCGGCTTGCAACAAACGCAGGTCACTGATGCCTCCTACTACGCTTCGAGTGAGCAATCAGGAGTTATGCAACCGTCCTCTCAGTCGCAGACATGAGATTTAAAGTTTTAGCATTCGCCGGTAAGATTGTGTTTATAAATTTTTGACTAGATGCTATCGTTTTACAACCTACAAAAAGATGTTTTGGGGCTGAGAAATAGCCAAGGTCATAACCTTAGGCAGTTTTTGCTTTTCTGTTAAAAATATTAATGCTGTAATAACTATAACAAGATTGTTTGCTGCGTCTCCCCAAATTAACCTTCTCTGAGTAAATGAACAGCGTCTTGAGTTTACATTATATTTTTTCAAAACTTGAACCTGCTCAAAATCCAGTTGTACAACATTCAGTAAATAACGTAAAATATGATGCAGCTATGTCCAACACGCGACCGGCGTGCGGCCCAGTCAAAGTTTTTGTGCGGCTCAGTTTAGGTTTTCGCTGTAGCATAAGTAGGCTACAATCGGACAAACTGTCCTTATTTTGGTAATCTTAAATTTGAGGTTTTTGATGTAGTGGTCCTCAGTGCCACTTTATCACTTCTGTACTGTGTAGCGGGAGATTTCCACGGGTCCACTGACACCTTGGAGCAAAAAACGTGTTTCTAGTTTTCTGAGTTCTACTCTTGCTGTTCGATTGGCACTAAACTTGTTTATGGCATCACACTTACGGAGTGGTTAAAATTGCTAAAAAGTCGTCGCCATTGCATTTAGAATTCGAACCTTTCAGTACAGTAGCTTTAAAAACTAACTTTTAGTTTGCTAAGATCAATGTAAATCATTCAATGAGCGGCCCTCACTAAGATAATGACATGATTTTGTACCCAGAAGCAATTTTGGTTGGACATAGCTAGTTTAATGAATTTGTGCGTATTTACTGTATGTTTTGTTCTTAAATAAGAACTTCTGTTTGCGCATATATTTATAGCTTTCTCTACAACATGCTGCTTGATTTTGTTTTCCATTTCTCCTTTGATTTTCTTTTTTTTTGTTTTTGCAGATTTTTTGCTTCGCGCCTAGCAACATTTTCCAAGCTGACTGTAAGAACTGTTGTTTTCAGTTACTGCTTTGTATTTTTGTGTTTGTGCGCAATTTAATTGTTGTTGTAATACGCTTTCGAAATGGTCAAGTGCTATTTTGGACGCAAACAATCATTTGAAATCAAGTGGCCTATACTTTGCGAACATTTTGCTCCCCGCCGAACGGACCTGCTTCTAATCGGTAAGCAAACTGCAGCAAGCCAAGTTAAAAAATGGAAATGAAATGACAGGTTGGCCCGTTAAATATGAATCATGCAGTAAAATCGTAGAATTGAGGAAAATTTATCGCAAATTAAGTGTACGTTTTATCCTATATATTCAGAATTGAAAAATATATTCCTGCAAAACGTGTATGTAATCAGTTGTCACTGATGCACTTTTGACCGTAGAGATATTTTAACTTTTTATAACACTTACGCTAAAATTTTCAAAACCTTTTGAAAGTTTGAAGATTTACTCAGTCTAACAAACGTGATAAATCCTGATGGACGTGGTTTGAATAGTTCTGAATTGCATTTTGAAACTTTAATTTTAAAGACATTGAAACTAATTCCTTTTGAACTGATTGATGAAAATTCTGCTTTTTATCTGCAATACTTAATCGAATTAAATTCAAGAAAATATTCACAAGCACATTTCGTGAACAATTTTGCACCTATGTTACTGAACTAAGTTTCATGGTCAAATGAAAATTGCAGGTGTAAATCAAAAGGAGATCGTAGTACATTCAAAATAGAAAACAATACGACATATTTGGTAGCAGGGGTGACTTTGGTGAACCTGGTGTTTGTAAAAGGTTTGGTTTGCGCTTATTTCGGGAGAAATTTGTTTATTTTCCAAGTTTAATCCAAACAAAGCAAAATTATTTCCCAAAAGCACTTAATCAACATTGAAGTAAATAAAACTTGTCTGTAAGTGCAAAGCCATGTGCAGAAGCTCCGATAACGCGGAACCTTGTCGTGGGAGTTGCTTTTGAAACAAGATTTAAACGTGTGCAACGGTCAGTATGAAATGAACTGCACCGTGGAATCCGTTTTTGTTTTTGCTTTTTCTTTGTGTTGTTGTTTCTCAGCGGTTGTTCACTACTAAAGCAAAAGTTTTAGAACACGCATACAAAAAGAGCATCTCTTCTGACCGCTTTTGCGTAGGAAGTGTTTAATAAAATGAAGAAATCGTGCCACTGGTGGTATATTGAAAACACAATGTTTGAAAGTCTAATGATTGAACTTAAAAAAATTAAAATTGCAATTTTCATGATAGCTTTAAACTAAAGTTTCTACATTCTTATTAAGATTCTAGTTCCAGTGTTTAAGAATTTGCAACCGATTTTCGCCAGTACAATATAGTTGGAACCAATGGAAGGTTTATAGTGTCGTAACATGCTAGTTCCTTCTTAACGCGGAAATTACGTTTGTCAATCTTGTTCGTTTCGCTTCAATCACTTGTCTTTTGTTCCTGAACTGATGTGATCTGACACATAAAGCGATGTCGTAAAAACGCTTCTGTAGCAATCCAACAAATAAACAAAGAAGAGAAAATATTTGACCCTTAAACATGAAAAGTTTACATATCACCAATCGGCAAATTGTTTGTGACTGATGTACACTAACCTCGCTTGTATGTTGTGTGTAACTAGCAACTGTGTTGCTGACCTGCTTTGACCGAGGCTAGCTCCAATCGGTGTATTAAGCAGAGACTGCTTTAATTGAAACTTTATTTCAAGATTTTTTCAAGCAACTTAACGTCTACTGCTATTTGAAGGTAGCTTGTGGCTCCACTATTTACCCTCTGAATAGCCGTTTCAAATTCTGGGTACTACAGCAGAAGTTTAGCGGCTCTATTAAAAAAATAGTTTGATTTTATCGGTTAGAAAGTAACAAGCTAGATTAATCAAATTGTTTCATGGGTTTCGTAAGATACACCCTTCATTGTTTAAGGGACATTGCTCCTTGGATTCATTATTTATACTTGCAATTTAGTCACAGACAGTTTTAAACTCATTGTTAAAAACCAATTGATTTTCTGAAAACCACGCAAAATTTAGCAATTTGGCTAATAAGTGTACCGTGCTTTTTGACGCGTTTGATCAAAAGTTAACGTGCCTTCTCAAGCAGTTCCAGGAAAGGGCAACAAGCTTGAGGCATAAAATGTCAAAGTTACATTAAAACTTTGAAACCATAACTTTACAACAATTTGCGCATAGCTATTCCGGTACTTGTCAAAGTTGCATTTCAAACTGCGCTGTTCCTGGGAAACGCGATACGCGTAAACACTGCAAAAATGAATTTCATATCGGAATGTCCTACCAGCCTGGTTCAGGAACTTGAAGAACACACGTATTTTTTTCGTTTTGCCAGTTATCATTTTTTGTTGAAGTCCTGCGCTACTTTCGTCAGAAACATAGAGTCAGAAGATCGCTGTTCGAATTAACGGCAGATATAGGGTTGCACTACCTTTATTTCCAAGAAAGCTTCATTTCTCAGAATTTGAGCGAGCTGTAGCACTGTGCCTAGTGTTTTCTAATAACGTTGGTTTGCCACATGGCAATTTCACCATTTACCTAATAAAAACGGATAGTTTTTTAGTCTTCATGCAAGTCTTGGCAGACAATTTCAAGAAAATAGGAGGCTATGTGTAATAAAAGCAGAGTTTCCCACACATGATTTCATGTGAAATAGTTGCTACGATTAAATCCAACTTGATCCAATTTTACAATTTTCTATTCAAGTTGAAAAGCTCAATAGTGATAAATAAGTACTGGGTCATCGTCCATTTTTACGGGGTCATTGCAAAGTGCATGTCGCCCTTTTTCCGCCGTAGACTCACTGATAGGCATTGGTGTAGAAAAAGAACATGGTGCATTGTTACATAACTGCATACCCCGATAAAATGAAAATGTTATTTGTCCGCATTAGGACCAAGGATGTAGTGCTAAAAAAAGAAGTGTGGGAACGTACCCAAAAAACTAGTCATTTATGCCAGGGTTCTACGCAAGAGATACTGTAGCTTGGTGTTATTCATTTATACGACGAACGCACAGAGGAAATCTATTTAAAAGACACATCTTCAAGTCAGGTCTCTCTGAAAAAAGTGTGGGAACGTTCCCATACCCAAAAAAGCGTGGGAACGCTGTTTCCATACCTTCCCGCCCCACTACATCCCTGATTAAAACCTGAGCCCACAATCAGCTACTGCGTGATTCTTAAAGATGGCAGAAATTTGTAAGGACCTACTGCAAATCAATTTTCAAAAATTTCTTTTAAAAAATCAATTATACAAAATATGTGAGCTTTCAACTTGTTTGCGTCCTGAATTTCTGTCTTGACGATTCTGTTGCCTCAAATTTTTTTCCGTTCAGCAGGAATATCTCAAAAACAAGCATTTCATTTTGTGCATACGCAGAATCGTCACGAGAAAGTCTTCAATAGGGGACTTTACGTTTGTGCAGAGGGGGGCTTCACATTGAAAATTCGATGCAACTCCACTAATTTATAGCGTTCAATTTGGGAGGCTTGGTGCTTTGTTTGGGCGACGGGACTGCATGGGCACACGTCGATTTTGTTCTTTTTAGCGCGGAAAACCACCGCCTAATTGATGCAGTATTAGAGCACGTGCCAACCAAGTTTGAAGACTGTGTATAAAAGTCCAGGAATGCCGTAGACTTGAAAAACAGCGCTTAAACCTTTTCCTGTTTCCAAAAGAAAGCTTCACGTTCAGAGCTACTGAAACTTAACCTCACTGCAGCATTTACAACAAAAGTAGTATGGTGTCCCACGCCTTACAGGGTAAGCGGAGACGGGCGCACAGTGAGTACCCGTGACAATTTAACTGTGGGTACAAAGGTAGCATAATGAAACATTTTAAGTGCGTAGACCCACGGCGCAGAGCATTATCTTTTGGCAATATTAGCGGTTGTGTGGTAGAACTTCAAAAAGAGAGGTTGATCGCTCTGAGAGAAACGGCGATAGTATCCAGGGGACCTCAGCGAAGAAGTGCACATCAGATGATTTACAGCATATATGCTTCCCAGACGGATGACTAGGAATTGAGCTGCCGTAGATCTCTCTGGGATCTGCCGACACTTCGAGCACATGAGATTAATTCATCGAAAAGAATATTTTCGGTAAAAAACACGCATAAAGACGACGGGCGGGACCGAGCGGGTGCAAGCGCCTTGTTTTGAAATAACTGTAAATGAATGCAGATAATGCGTTGCAAGATAACCTCAGTTCTAATCTTGTGCCTATGGCGCAAGTGGAGATGAGCGACCCAGACCAATCGTGATACTCCCGAAAGGAGAACAATAATGAGCATAAATGAAACTGAAGTGTTGTGACGGCAGAACCAACTTTTAATGGTGGGATAGGCGTACTACCTATAGAGGTGTGCGGACTCTAATTTTTTGAGTCCGGATCTAGTCTTGTTTTGCAAATTTTCAATCCGGATCCGATACTAACATGACACAAGCAATACGACTCCTGTTTGACTCCACATAAAGATAAGTCAAGCAAACACAAAAGCCAAATCCAATCCGGCTACAGCAAAGGAAACCTCACTCCTGATCCTGTTGGAGGCAGCAGGAGACAGGATCCAAATAATCCCAAATCCAGTCCATGCACACCTCTGCTAAGCCTACATCGCGGTAGATTGATTATGTGACGGCATCGGTGATCATTCAACCCTGGAATTCCCTGTTTTGTACAATTTCTAAAAATAACATGCCAAAACGCACTTGCAGTCGGTATAGTTTTGTAATAGAAGGTTTCATATTTTTGTAAATGTCATTAGATCCAAAATGCGTTAACAAGATCATCAATTTGCAAGTAATGCCGATGAGTTATAAATCAACAAACATTCCAGAAACGTTCTTGTCATACCCATTCGTAAAACGTTGTATCCTTAGACACTGGGCGCCAATCTCTTGTGCACGTAATATGTATTTGGAACCATGTAACATTTTGAAGTTTTACTGCGCACACGACCATTACAAGCTTCGTTATCCCAATATACGATTCATTTATTTTCTCACAGAGGTGTTTGCATCAGGCCATCAGTGAAAAACGGCTCGACGCCTCTACGGCATTATGACGCAAGGTTAAGACGGAAATAAAGCTTGCCTTATGCACAAGATCAGGCACTCACGAAATTTTGAAGATAATGTGCTTTATTATAAAAAACTAAAAAAGCAGTGAAATAGCGGGGGTCTCTTGTTTCTCGCCCACCCCTTGAGAAACAGTGGTGGGTCAAGACTCCCGGCCCCTGTTCCAACGGCCAAAACAACTGCACTAACCACGTTGTAGGCGAAAGATCAATGACCTACGGCATATGCGCGGACATAATATGCTGAAAGCGATGTAAGCTAAGCTAAGCTAAAAGGAATATGACGTATTAATCATGTGTCTGCAATATATGTACAATCAGGCCTTGTTTGTCTGAACTCCGATTAACCGGAATCCCCGCTATCCGACACAAAACTACTAGGAACGGATTTCTCCCAATGCATTTAACCCCTTTAATCCGGAAACCTCGTCCGACTCTGACACGGAACTTTAGGAACGGATATGTCAAATCAATAGAAAAAAACGCTAAATCGGATTACGCAACTGTTACTTAGTTGTTGATTAAATCACGATGGAAGTGCGAAAGTCAGTTTTCTACGCACAATGAGTGTAACAGTGGCAAAACTTGCAGGACACAGTTAGATCTCTTCTAAAGTTCTCTTTCGCGTTTAATCTCATTCTGAATGCATACTATGATGCGTATATGGATTTGCTAATAAACAAAAAACTATGCGCGGTTTATTTAGTCACGTTCAACATGCAGTCTACTCTACATATTTGCTTAATATGTCTCAAGGAATGGTGATGAACTACAGTCAGACCTCGTTTATCCGGTTTCGGACCGCTTTGTTTCGTCTAATATTGTCAGTTTAGCGAGGTATCCGGATAATCGGAATCGAAAGTATAAAGAGCGAAATTCTTTCCAGAGCAAATGCCAATGTAAACAAAGGTAATGATGTGCAGTACAGTAGAACTCGCCTTAGTGGACGCTCAAGGGGGAACAGAAAAAAGCTCTACATTCACACGAACTGTCAACTTAACAGTAAACTTTCCAGCAAATTTTGATCCCTTGCAAACTTTCACAACTGCCATATTTCATTATCGCATTGTGTCAAGAAACTGCCAGGCAAAAATATGTACCAATCGATGTCAACCTCTATTTTAACGCCTCAGAGAGGTGAAGAGTGGCAGCCAGTGCCGACGCAACCATTAGGCGAACGAGGCGGCTGTCTAGGGCGCTGAGTCAAACGGGGCGCCAAAAAGGACCAACAAATACAATTGCGTGTTCAGGAAGTGACGAACATGCACCAAATAAAAGTGGATGAACATGATGAAAGTGAATAGAACACACGTTCACGCAGTTTATGAGAAGATACAGGCACACTAGCGTACGGAGGGGGGTCACTGTGCCATGGCCCCCCCTTCGACCCTAAAAATAAAAAAATGTGTAAACAGTATGCGTATTTTTAGGTGTAAATGCGTATTTTAGGTGCAATTATGCAAACTTTTTCCGGGGGCATGCCCCGGACACCCCTAGAATGGTCGTCCTAAAATTGATTTGTGACGTCACACGATTGTGACGACACTTGTCTTCCCTCGGAAATTTTCTGCGTACGCCACTGTACAGGCACTACACTATTTCAGGTTTGGTGCACAAGGATTATTCTTATCAATTTCATATATACTATAGACAAGCTATGTTGCAATTTGGTATAAATTTTATTCATTCAGTAAACATTTCTCGTGTAAAGCAAACGTGTTTTTTCCAAAGTGTAACTTATGTAGCAGCGCGGTGGCTGCTACATGCGACGCGCTAAGCATGACATCCCTAGTAGCACGAAAGCTACTGGGAGCTCCCTTTAGCCTAGTGCGTAAGTGCGCAGGCAAGCCGCTTCACCTACAACGTGACGATATACAGAACAAGGATCTTTGTTTAGCAGGGGTGGGTGCTGGAATGGATCTTGCCTAGGTGGTTACAAATCTATCAATGACGTTCTGTCAGGGTCAGCAAGGCATGGAATTCAGGCCATAATTTATCAAGTTCACTGAAAAATTGTAAGTTTGCCATCTCTGTTCTTTCATTTCTTGATTTTTCCTGACCGCGTCGCTTTTGCCGGAGTATCGGCTTATGTCGATACCTTCACTAAATCATCTTTCAGCCACCAGTGTAGTCAGGTTAGGAAACGTACTGAAACGCTAGCATTATTTATGTTAGTAGGCTATTTAACTAGTCAAATTTCGATTATGGAACACACCGCCTTAATTTATTTAGCCAAACAGATTCCAGCTGGGGCGTTCGCGAACATCAGAATTGTGTTCTGCATGTGGAACTTCTTCGATTATTACGACACCAAATTAACAATGGACTGCCACTGCGAGTATCTGATGCTTCTGCAGCTGAATCATCGCAAAATCCGTATATAGCATGGTAGGGAGGCAGGCACGGTGCTGCAAGGTGGTTGGAATTTTTATTCTCAATGGCATTCATTTTAGAAACAAACAGAAAAAAGGAAACTCACTTCGACCATAACGCAGAAAATAGCATCATAAAGCAGTGGTTCTGAAATTTTTCGTTGCTGTGGACACCTTTCACTGCACCCAAAACCGCTGCTGATCCCTTCGTTTTGTCAAAATTTTTTTCTACTATTGGTAAATTACATTTGGTCGCTTCTCAGCATGAGCACTTCAACCGCCCGGCAAGAAGCACATTTCAGGCTACGGCCTGCCGCCAACTGACACCACCAAAATCAAATGAAAAAAGGTCAGTCGACTTGCAACATGAACATGTCAGACTACAGTTGTGGTGCGATTAAGCTGACTAATGGCCTAAATGGGCGAATAAAAACTAACGAATTTTCTTGATTGAATTTTGGTTTCAAGAACCCCGTAAACAATGTTCCTTCCCTCTTAGGTGCGCAACTGCACAGTGCCACCAAATAAGCTGTGCAGTGAAATCTCATATTCTTGCGCACTTGCAACACTCCAAATAGCCCTTTAAACGCTTGAAACGCTTTACTGGTTGTGTGTCTATATGGTTGCGCAATTGCATGCGCACTAAAAAAACATTGCGCAGTGTGAAACTTTCTTAGAGGGAACACTGCCTGTGAAACACATTCATGGAACTAAGGGGTTCACGGACTCCAGGTCGAACCACACCACTGCCATAGAGGATTCCGACGAAAGCTTCAAGGTCAATTTTTTCGCTACATTCGACATAGCTATCTCATCTAATGAGAAACGCTTCCAGTAACTGCATGAGCACAGCTCTGTCTTTGGCTTTCTCTATGACATTCAGAATATGTTCAGTCCAGCAAACCAACCCAAGTTCTTCTTCATCACTGCAACACCTTGTAATAAACATAAACATGCCTAAGATATTGAGGCAGAGCAACTCTATATACAGTCTCTTCGAGGAGATCCTTTGGAAATTTTGCATTTTCGTCACAGACACAATGTGATAAAACGTTTCCCAAATATATCAGCAGACGTCCGAATTCTGCTAACCCTCCTTGTGTCCGTAGTCGTTGGAGAAAGGAGTTGAAAAGTGAAAGTCATACAACCATTTTGCAAGGGAGATTGGTGGATCTAGCCACGTGTCTACTCAGTCAGAGACTTCCTCTCATGAAGGACATTGTCAGTCAATTTGCCACAAAAGACCAGGAAGGCGAAGTTTTAAGGTCTATGCTGGATTTTTTTTGTTTACATGAATTTTGCAATGGGTGTACTTGTGTGAATAATATTTCTATGAACTTGGTGTCCACATCAACTCGGTATTAATGTCATAAATTATCTTCTGTAAAAGTCATTATCTACCTTGTGTACAACGGAAAAAAAGTCATTTTGAAGTGAATGGAATGGACCTTGCCTAAGACGCACCGGCAAAAGATGTGCAAAGTGAATGTTAATTTTAAAAAAAGGTCGTGCCACGGTTGATTGAATAGGTTGACGTCATCAAGCTACGAGGGGGCGCTGAAAAATGGATTCCGCCTGAGGCTCTAGAGTGGCTTACACCGGCTCTGGGCCCTGGTGACAGCTGCATACGTGTTTGTTGTTAAAATGAATTTGTTGCGAATTTCACCTTAAAGGAAAAGCTTAAGATTTTGTGGAAATCATACAAATTGGTAACTGGAAAATATGCCAGAATTATGCCAAATTTATGTAAATATCTGCCAAACAAAAAGTTTTATAAGCAGAGATTTCAAAATACAGCACAATGAATTCTTGTTTTTTATATACTGTATATATGCGTGTTGGAAATATTAGAAGGAATGCAAGTTCTTGCATTCACTTTTTTGAAGCAAATCATGCAGCAGCATTTTGCAGTTGTACGTTAACATGGTGGTTTAAAATGCTTATAGTTCCCTCTAGAAGGGGTGAAGTGCTACAAAAAGAAGTGCGGAAACGCAACCAAAAAACTAGCCATTTTCAATTAAAATAGCTTTTCATTTACTCATTGATAAGACGATAAGAACCACACACATGAAATTTGAGTAACAATACGCATCTTCAAGTCAGGTTACTATGAAAAACGTGTGAGAACGCCGTTCCCACGCGTTCCGGCCCCGCTACACCCCTGTCCTCTAGAGACATAACAGTGGTTTCAAAGACTAGGTACGATAAGACAGTGAATTCGGTTGTTAGTATGTACAAGAATTGCGGATTGTTGAAAGCATATCAGCAGAAAGCAGACATTACTAAGGACATATTATTGAAATCTCCACCAACAAAGGATGTTTTTCACAGAAATCGGTGCAAGACGTTTGAAGTGTGTCAATGCTAAATCGATTAAAGACATTCAATGTAGTTTTTGAAACATCACGAAAAATCAACACATAAATCTAAGAGTAAGAAACATGATGAGACGATTTCAGTAGAGGCCAGCAGCAAAAAGACTGTTCTTTCGTGAATACAAATCAAGTTTTCTGCCCTTGCTTATACACTTGTGAAAGTTTCTCATTCCTACTGCAAAGCGCAGTCATCGATTTGATTATGGAGTTAGAACGGTGCCGAAACAACACTCTAATAAAGGTCTAATAAAAAATAAGTGTCGAAATATTTATTGAAAATGTAGAAGTGACACTCGCTTCTAAACGATTTCAGTGGAATAGGCATCAGAGTACACTGCTTTTTAATTCCATATCTCCATCAAATGCATGTTTGTCAATCGCTTTGCTTTCGCTGGTTGCGGGAAGCTGTTTCCGGCTGAAACTTCTATAAAATCACAAGCGAATTTACCATTTGCAAGTTTGATGGAACGCGTACGTGTGGACAGCAAACAGACTCGCACGCAATCGAAGTCTCAAACCTGTGCACGGCGTTTCAAAGACATTTGGTACCGCAAATGTTGTGTTTCACGGTTAAAAATATGACGGAAATGTCCATGGACTTTTTCAAACATGAAATAGTCGATTGACTGCTTGAAAACTTGAACAACAAACTAAACAGCATAGGCATTTCAAAAACTTAACACAAGCGTATCAAGTGCTGCGTGGTTAAGTCATAGTAAAAATGGCTATAGCACACAACAGCCGCAAGCAAGCATTTATAAAACCAATGTTTATTTCAGACCAATGTTTATACGAACCAGTGTGGTCCAACTCCTTTTGACCTAAAACCCACTTTGCAAAAACGAGATGACTTGCGGGCCACTTATAACAAAATGATGTATGAAACAACAGATTTAAAACTAAAAAGGGAAGATAAGTGAGTGCGTCATTCAAATTATCACACACTAGCAAAAAGCAATATATTACAAATCTCTATCAGCGGGATGCCTGTAGTCGAGGTTTATCTAATACTATCGTTCCTTTAGCAATACTAGTGTTAGTGGTAGCAAGTCGGAGACTATCGTCCAGTGTTTCGTCTACAATTCGATTTCTGTTTTCAGATTTGACTTGCTTCATCGCAGAAAAATGTAGGCCTACTTTCACACACGTATGTGTTTCCAAACATCGAGTGTATTTTTAGCGCGACATCCTTCATGTTGGGAAATCTATCTTTGTTCATTAATTTCTAGAACCTTCCCACAGTCTAGTCGTTACGTCGTTAATATTGTACATCTTTGTTAAAGGATGTTATGCTTGTTATAATTAAAATTAGCAGGTTTACCATACACACAACACTACATCAATGTTGAGAAAGCTCGAGGTACTTAAAAATTCTGTCCGCGGATCACATGTGGCCCGCCGGCCTGTAGATGGACCACACTGATACAAATTTTGGGGTTTACGAGACCCTCGTATGGTTTCAACGCAATTGCTCATGGACTATACAACGCTTACGTGTACAGACTAGCTTCATGTTTGCTTTGAAGCACTTTTCCAGTCTTATAGAAT
>JGI24159J19872_10001497_pt1 | contig 25848 bp, 19 predicted proteins | sample Ectturendosymbi4_FD_19872 | JGI IMG/M metagenome (IMG submission 19872)
CGATTTACATAAATTACAAAATATGACTAACGTTTTTGTGAAGAATTTGTATTTCTATCGTGCAAGGTTTTCCATCCAGAGCATTTTTAAATCAATGTCTTGCCCACTCGAGCGCTAGCACGAAAAACATACCGGCGTTCTAGCATCAGACAGCAGCCACGAATATATCGTGGCACCGGCGATCAATGAGTTAATATTACCAACTTCAAGATATCTCATGTAGGCAAGTTAAATTTCCCACTTTGAATAGCAGAATGTATTTTTCTACAGCGATTAAATTAAAATCATCAATTGTTCTTTTTACGTTTGCCATTTTTGAGTTGTGAAAATTAAAAGAAACAAATTAGGCTTTACATGCAATGCACTGCTAGTGTGTAATTTGCAGCAAGAACAAATGGGATTGGTTTAATTTGTGTAAATTGGCATAGCAGCTAGCCTCACTATGACTGAACCTATTCAGCAATAAAATGATGTATTTATAATATATACTGTGTTATATCACTAACGCAGGTGGCTTGTAGAAACACGGTATATGTCATCAGGTTTTGTGTTAAAAGAAACCTTTTTTGACATACCCCACAGATATTCTGGTTCAGATTCAAACCTTGCTAACAACTTTTTTGAGGCATTGTCTTAGATAATGTTTTAAGCTTTAAAAAAGTGCTAAATCACTTGGGTGCAGAGGATGTGGCAGAGCTTGCCATCCAGAAGATGTGCTTACTTCCTTTGTTCTAGTGCTAGTCTGTCTTTAAACCAGATGTTGATAGTTGTATAAGAATCATCACAAGTAAATATCAGGTGAATTTGCATCTGCAATTGCAATAAACTAAAGGCAAACTATATGGATACATTTAAGTGTGGTTACTGGTTATTCAAAAACAAAGGTAATATTGTTACTTATGGTACCGTAAGCCGTAGCAGTGCAGAGCAAAACAACCAAGGTCAATTGCTCACAAGCAGTAAAAAGACCAAGAATGATAATAAAAAATTAAGGACATGTTACATCTGTGGCAAGTATGTCACCCACCTGGTAAAACTAGGGGAAACTGGGAGAACCCTTCAAACTATGTTAAATTTCTATAATGCAACAATATTTTTCCTAGAAAATAATTTTTTGGCAAAATAAAGAGGTTGCTTGCTACCTTTGTCTCAATTGAATTTTGGTTTCAATTTCCCTTGCTTGAACATGACGCAACTTAAGTGCAACATATTAGCTATAGGTACTGATTTTAATCTATTTTATTCTCTTTTCTAATAATGTGTTGGATTGAACGATGACTATCAAGAAACACAGACCATGACATCGTGCAGGGGGCGTTGCTGTCTGGAGGCTGACTGCACGATTGTTTTTGGCCAATGTTATATTTATTGTGTTGTGCTGGTAATCATTTGAATGCAAGATCACACATTTCTGAACATCAACCTAGACAAGTGCATGGTATTAAGTTGTAATAATGCTTCCGCTACAGCTAACATGATTGAAAAGGAACCAGCTGAGTTTTAACTGTAACTTTGCTACACTGTAATGATTTAAGTTCAGTGCATTGCAGTGTACAAACTGCTGTTGAACTTATGCAAGAAATGGTTCAAAGTTTTAAATGCAGAACCTGTGGTAAGACAGCTAGCTGTTCATTGCATACTAGCTTGGCGATTATTAGAAATATGTTCATATGGCAACTACAGATACAGCAAGTCTTTGTAGTGTTGTTTTCTCCTGTTTTTCCTGAAAGGTTTTAGGGTTTTATCCAGGTGAAACTAGAGGAAACCTCAGCTAGCCATGGTTCATTCATAGAAAGCTGTTGTGCTGGAGCATTTAATGCTTATCAGTAGAGCTTCTCACAGATGGTTAGTGTTGTTCTGTACTATTTTGTTGTCTTAAATTCAATTTCAAACTTCATAAAAGTGTCGAACATGGTTTTGTTTGCATGTTGTTGATCTGGCAATTGTCATATGCATAGGTGCAATTCCCAATGCTCATCTGTAATAAATCTAAAGTGGTGTTTGCTTTCAGAAAGACTATGAAGAAAGTTTGTGGGAAGACAGGCGAAGAATGGCCCAAAATATTATGGAAACGTATTTAAAAAATAGGGTAAGTTTGTTGCATTTTGGTCAGATTTCATGCTAGCATATTTTTATTGAAAGTAACATATTTTTTCAGTCCATCAAATCATCAACAAACAGTGTTTTTGCTGCAAACTACTGTCATTCAAAACATTGTGTGCTCGATGCAGTTGTTCATAAAGTTTATAGGTTCATTCTAAGTTTGTATCATGGCAGCTGCAAACAGTTGTCCCTCCCATTTTTTGTACTTGGCTAGTAGGCAAGTGAAATTAAAATAAATGCTGTTTGTTGACACACAGTCATTTGCTACATTTTTACAGACATTTGTCTGATCATTTACAGACTTGAAATTTTTTTTGTTTTAATTGTAGATCAACATAACATGTTTAACATTTTAACAATGTTGATACAGACATGTGATACTTGTAATTGATTGTAATCGATTAAATTGGCCAAAAATGACATATAATTGTACTCGATTACATTGCCAATTTAACCATGATCAATGATTACTTTTGTGATTAAACTTGGAAATCTTCAGGCTCGAAGGTGATTCTAAGGCCATTACACAACTGACAACATTTTGGGCCAGTTAGAAGAAATTGTCAGCAATTTTGAAATTACTACCAAAGTGACTCGTGTAAATACTGACAATGCGTCCAACATGGCGAAAGCTCTCAAATTGCTTGAATATGATGACTATCAAACGTTAATTGCCAGGGAACCACAGTCATCTGACTCAGGTTCTGATTCAGATGATGAAGATCAGGTTTTTTTCTAGTGATCCAGGTGAAGATTTGTCTGTTTTGCTCACACGCTCCTAACTGGTAGTGAAGGATGGCATGAAAGAAGCTGGAAATTTGGCAAAAGCTGTTTCCAAGGCCTCAGCTACTGTCGCGTATGTGCAAAAGTCTGTACATGCAACATAAAAGCTGGAAAACTCAAAGAAATTACAAATGCCAATGCCACTAGATGGAGCTCTCAACTTAGATCATTGATTCAATTCTTGACATTCCACAAAGCAAACTTGATGAACTGGACACTGAACACAAGCTTTCTCCCCATGAACACAATCTTTTGAAGGGCTATTGTGATGTTCTACTGCAGACTATAAACAAGGTGGTCAGGTCATCGTATCAAGCTTTGTATTTCCTTGCAAACATGGATTAAAGGAGCAGCTGGATCAACTGAAGACGAAGTAATTCAGCAACAGCAACTCCTGCAAGATGTGCAATGCTTTTTTGCAGTCATCCAGAAAACGTTTCATGGCCTATAAGGCAGAAAACCTAAGATAGCTGCTGTTATAGATCCACATTTCAAGTGTTCTTGGTGTGAACAGGAAGAATCAATTACACTTAATAAATTTTGCTGCAAATTGAGATACACTTTGTAAATTGCTGCTAATTGAAACGGTGTCTTGGACATCTGTTCAGCCTGGCACTCAGTAGGGTACAATTTGTGAATCTGAACCACTGATTTAGTGGTGCAAGCTATTCAGCTATATGATTGATAATGTTGTGATCAGAAAGCCTGAGCAGTTGGGCACAAAGCTTCACACTGTGGCAGCAAGCAACATTGGATATCATGCACTACAATCACTCTATTATTGCTTGTTCATGCCACTTATATGGGTGCTATCTTTCATGCACATCCAGTTCATGGTGAATTGTACCTTCAATGTCGCGCTGACTGAGAGGTTGCAACAATAACAATGTTGGTCCAAGGTCTTCCTGTAACAATTCTAATGCAGATGAAGAATTCGACATCAGAACCATGCCTACCAGAAATCATGGACCCCTTAAAGTTTTGGCAACTGCATGCTATACCAATGCCAACATTTGCACACTTGGTAATACTGGCCACAATAGCACCATTTGAAAGACTTTTCAGTGTTGCTGAGCAAGTGTTCAAAGCCTGATAGATGTCATTTGGTTGATAGAGATTTGAAACGTTTATGTTAATCAAATGTAACAAACATTTCAAACATTGCTTATTTAATCAATACTTAAAGTGCTTGTTTACTGCACAAACATCTCAGCAAACAGTGGTTGTTTTTTTTTCCAGTGCTTCCTCCTTAGTGAATCGTAATTTCGTGTATTGTATTGATTAGGATCCTGTGTTGTCTGAAAACATACTTACATCAACCCATGCAAATGGGTTTTGTTTTCTTTCTGAGGATGTTTCGAGACAAATGTAATCACATTTGTAATTGTGATTACTTTCCATGTAATTGCAATTGATTAAATTGTGATTTTGTTTATTCGTAGTCATGCATGTGGCAAGTAATTGTAATAGGTTGCATTTGTGATGTAACCACCTCATGTCTGTTTTGAAGTCCCTACAAGGTTTCAAGCACAGTGCTGCTTAATACTGGTCATGGTCATGTTTTTACCCATATAAGAGGCTTGTTGTAAATACGCAAATCGGTGTTTGGGTAATTGTTTTGTTTACGTGGTAATCTTAGATGGAAAAAATTCAACACTTTAATGTGCAGCATTTGACTTTTTAGCACAATATGTAATTTGCGTTTGGACTTGATGTGTAAGCTAATCCATAAAAGTTGTTTGCGCCATTATAAAAATTGGGCTGGTTTCTTGGTTTTGAGAAATATTTTACTCTGGGATTGCAGGACCTGTATTCAATAGTGCTTCTTTCCAGCTATTCTGAGAAAATTTGCAAATTTTATCTAATGACCTCCGTAATTTTTGAATTGGTGATTATTTTCACACCTTGAGAGCCAGGGTACGATATTTGTGTGCCTGGAAATCAGCCAAAAACCAGCAGTTTTTGGTTGCCTTACCAACACCATAGCTTCTCTGCCGATTGCGCCAGAGAGCTGTTCAAACCAAAAGATTTGGCAAGTCTTCTAGTCTGCACTTTAAAAAAAATTTTGGTTGGGGGTTGCAGATTTTTTGAGTGATGTCATAAATAAAGTAGTTTTTAGGCCATTTTGGCTCATGTTACCTAGCCTAGGGCCCAACCGCTAGGCCAGAAGTATTTCGCTGAAGTTTTCATTGGAAACTAGGCCCGAGTCTTGAGCCTTTGATCAACTTTTTAGTGTTTCTGGTTCAGAAGTTATGATATAAAATCAACAAATTAATTAATTATCTTTAACTAATTAGTCAAATATTTTGTTTACTTTAGATCATATCTTTTGAACCCAAAACCCCAGCAGGTCATCCAAAGTATCACAAGACTTGGATTGTAGCCTAGTTTCCAATAAAAACTTCAGCGAAATACTACCATCTAATGGTTAGAGCTCAGGGCCAGGTAAAAGTGGGCCAAGGTGGCGTGAAAGTCTTCCACTTACAACGTCACTCACAAAAAATCTGCACCCCCAACCAACCAAAAAATTTTTTTTCATTGCAAGCTACAGGACTTGCAAGTCTTTTGAGCCTTTGAACAACTCTACTGCTTTCGGCGCCAGAGTTACGCTTGCGCAAAGCCACTTGCGAACTGGTTGTTTTGACGCAAACCGCTTGATTTAGACCAGATGCAAAAGTGTTAAGATTAGCTGTGACATGTTTTGCTGCATGTTCTATTCACAATATTTTGTTTGTGTGAAGCAAGTTCTTTCAAAAAATTACCTGCCACTATGTGATTTTTCAAACTTAACAGGTCAATTGCTTCAATAAATTCTTCCTTCTGAAAATGTTTTGTTTTCTGTGCTACAATTGCGTTCACATTAAATGATTCTATTAATAGTTTGTCTTCAAACTGCAGAATTCTAATGAGAACTTGATTTTGTATGCAGAATGCAGTTAACTGCTGTTTTGTTCAACAAAAATCAGCTTCAATGCTCCAGATTTTCAACCTAAATTTGTATTTTCATTATTTTGAGTGTCATGTTGTTGTCGGCTAGTTCAGCATCAGCATCTATGCTACCTTTACTAGAGATTGCAATTGCTCTTTAGCTTGACAAATTCAGGCAGAGAAGAGGTTATTTGTGTAAGTCAGAACGCCATCAGCTCCAGACCTTGAATTCGAGCACTCATTTGTTCATAGTGGGTTTCAAACATGTTTTGGCAGATACTGTACTTACGATTATCACTAGATAAGCTGAAAGTGTGCCCGTTTTGAATATCTGCGTACCTACTTAACAAATTTCGTTGGACGTTTTTTGCAAAACTTTGCATGTAGTCTTGAATAAAAAAATATTTTGAATAGGTTCCAATTATGGTGTGTGGCACTTTTCTTGATTTTAAATACAGATGTGTTGCAAAAAATATTTTTGGCATGGTAGGCAAGTTCAACATTACATTTTCTGAGGTTTAACTTTACTTGAAGTTGCTGAATACGATTTTTAGACGGCTCACAAGCTTCCTTCCACTGTTACTCAAGAAATGGTTGATGCTATTGAAGAAAGGTTAAAATCACCTCCTGAGTGTGATCAAGAGGAAGAACTCAGTCAAGATTTATTCTCAGAAGCATCAACGTTAGTGTATTTATCATGTAGACATTCAATTGCTTACAGGTGTTTTGTGTCTTAGGCATTGTTTATTTCGTTTTTTTGAAAAATATCTTATCTGATTTGATGTAGTTGTGTGAAACAAGAGGTATTTTTACCTGTATGCTCTGGGGCAAATTTAGGATGTTCCAACAGATGTCGTTACAAAAACTACCGGTTTTTGCAGTGCAATAACCACCTACCTCAGCGGCCAGCCGTTTCAAGAATTTCTAGACAGTTGCTATTTTTCAAGATTTCTTCAATGGAAGTATCTAGAAAAGTATGTTGCAAAACGATTGTATCTAATATTTTATGGAATTATGCAATGATGGAAACGTAGCCTGAACACTGCAATACGTCGGTCGGTGATGTCTTTGGTTTCACTTGTTAGCGCCGATTGTCACTAAGGTGGAAAACTTTAATGCACATATGGCTCGTGCCTGGTCTATAATCCCACTGTAGTGGTTGCTGCGCCCGATTTGCAATGACCTCAAAAGTTTATGCTTGTATGTCAGTTTGGTAATCTGTTGTCTTGTGCCTGTGTGTTTGACAAATGTTTGTTCCGTTCTGCAGACAACCCGTGACAAAGAACACATTCCGGCAATATAGAGTTTTAGGAAAAGGAGGATTCGGTGAGGTAGGTTATGTTTTGCTGAAGTAACTGCTTTACTGGAGACGGGGTTGTCACGCCGCGTGCTACGTTTGTTTGCTCTGCGAACTCAGTGGTGTTTAGTCACAAACACCAAATTACTTTCTCTTGCCTCATGAAGAACATTTAAGTAATCTGAAGCGAACGTTCCTGGATAATGTTCGCATTCCATCTGAAAAACACTGATTTCGTCAATCAGTGTTATCGACTTCATGTTCGAATGCTGGCATGAAGTTGTCGGGTGTTCCGAATGCAAAGACAAGTTGATGTGTTGCGCGCTTCTATCCTTCTGCCTGTGCAAATGACTTTGCTAGAGTTGACTGACGTGGTTCTGTGAAGTTGACTCGTACGAATCGCCCTCATTTGTGTTGCTTTTGCTTGAAGTAATTATAGATTTTGTCTATCTGAAGGTTTGCGCCTGTCAAGTTCGTAGCAGCGGAAAAATGTACGCATGTAAACGGTTAGAAAAGAAAAGAATCAAAAAGCGGAAAGGAGAAGCAATGGCGCTGAACGAAAAACAAATATTAGAATCTGTAAACAGCCGATTTGTGGTAAGATGGATTTGTAACTGGATATGTTCCATATTTCGGTAGGTCTTATTTAAAAGTGTAACTAATTTGAAGGAATGCAAGGATTTAACGAGTAATGTTACAAGGATTCACGGTAGCTTTGATTAACTGCATTGTTTTGCTTGCGTTGAAAATCTGCTTCTCGGCAGGTCAGTCTTTGTTATGCATACGAAACGAAAGATGCTCTAAACTTGGTTCTAACCATAATGAACGGCGGTGATTTGAAGTTTCATATTCACAACATGGGAGAGCCAGGTTTTGGAATCAATCGTGCTATTTTCTACGCCGCTGAGATTACTTGCGGATTAGCGGATTTGCATAAGCAAAGAATTGTGTATAGGTACGTTTGTTGCTTCATTCATAGGTACGATTGTTTTGTTGTTCTCTTAAAGCAACACACGGTCTATTTTTTCCTGTTTCTTGAAACTGTGCGAGTGTCCAGTCCCTTTGACACGTTCAAAACCTGTGGTGTATGTAGATTCGATTTGAGGTCAGCTTAGCTGCCTACTGCGGTGGTTTTGGGTTTCCTGTTACAATTTCAGTCATGCGTTGTTTCTTCGATCTCGTTTGCCGAAGGCAGTTCTCTGCTGAGCTTGTCTGAGTGTGCAGTGTTAGCGTGATGAATGTGCAACGCCTATTCACGTTTTGTTTGTAGGGACCTAAAGCCGGAAAACATACTGTTGGATGACCACGGTACGTATTCAGTCATTTCCTTACGTTCTGTTTTCTCACGCATTTCCGAAGTGGTTACGACTTCGCATGCAGAGGCATGTGCAGTTGAATTTTAGAAAAAAGCAGTGTTGAATCGCCCAGCGCGCCCCTTTTTTTGCTTCAAAGGAAACGTTTAACGTGTTTGTTCCTGCTTAGGTCATATCAGAATCTCGGATCTCGGCTTAGCAGTCAGAATACCTGACGGGGAGAAAATCAAAGGAAGGGTTGGAACAGTTGGCTACATGGGTAAGTTTTGCATGCGCATATCTCAAACTGAAAATGTGCCTGCGGTATACTCCACGTGCTGTCAACGTGTTGCAGCGCCTGAAGTTGTCAGAAACGAGCGCTACGAAATGAGTCCAGACTGGTGGGGCATGGGCTGCATCATCTACGAAATGATATCCGGACAAGCGCCTTTCAGGAAACGAAAAGAGAAAGTTAAACGGGAAGAAGTCGATCGGAGGGTGAAGGAAGATCAAGAGTCCTACAGTGAAAAGTTCACTGAAGACGCCAAGTCGATTTGTTCCATGGTAATGTCCTGATGTTGAATCGTCTATACCACGAGTTTCATTGCAGCAAGCAGTAACTTTTTGGTACCAACCACAGAACAGCGGAGACTTTCTAACGTGCCACCTTACAGCAAACGCTTTTTTCGGACGCAGATCTTCTTCGTTCTACGAATCAACTCGAAATGTCGGAAGCTGTATACTTCGTGTGAAACTTTCAGACTGTTGATGGCAGAAAGTACCTTGGTGCCAAAATAATATATTTAATCCATATTTTCTTAAACTTTCACGTCGAAATCGAACAATATCGTCTGTAATTCACCTTTGGCGAGTTCTGCGTGGTGGTAAATTTCTTAAACATCTCAAAAATCCACGGGGTACTGAACCCATTGTGTAGCAGATTAGCTTTCAGTTCGTGATGCAAGTTACTTCAGCGGCGCCTGAAAGTTGGTTGTCACAACGGCAGCAAGTTTTGCGGGCGCTTGTCATTTGACTTCACGTGTAGCGTGAGCGTGATCAATGCAATAGAGGAAGCAGCTGTGGAAAGGAAGTGGTTGTATAGACTCGCGCATGCCGTGCATTTACTGCATTTTGCACGTTCGGCCTACGGGTTACGTGCTTGTTGCTCTGTAACTGCGTAGGTTTTACAGCAGTAGTGCGCAAGTACACGATAGCGAAATACTTCTCGGCTTATTACAAGTCGCATATGCAAAAACAACTAAGTCCGAACTTAGCGCTGTGAAAGAGTGGTCCATTTTGTAGCTCTTGGTACAACTTATTGTGTTCTATCTGGCGTTGCTTTGTACGATATATCACCGCACTTTTTGGCTGGTGGCAGTGTTTTGTTGAATGCTTATTCGCACATACTGCTAGACAAAGCTTAATGTTTTTCTCTGAGCAGCTTCTCCAGAAGGATGTCAAAGAGCGTCTGGGTTGTAAAGATGGAAGCTGCGCGGCTGACGTCAAAGCTCATCCTTTCTTTAAAAATATTAATTTTCGCCGACTGGAGCGTGGCAAGCAACCGTACGGAAACCCTCCTTTCGATAAAGTTCCTTTCGAATTAGACGTAAGTTAGCAGTGTTTCGGAAACCTTGTAACTGCGCAGAACGCGCGGCGTGATGTTTGTTCCACGCTGCTTGCTGCTTCGTGTAAGTTCTGCTGCGGTAGTTCGTTGCTCAACGACTGGTGCGTTTGATGTGTTTTGCGAAGTTTGAAGCAGTAGTTAATTTTGTTTAATGACGCGCTGCAATTTGCGTTCAAACCCACATTTAATGCGTGCATACGTTTGTGTAGATTGCAGACGAAAGTTACAGGTCACCTGCAACTGTGCACTTGGTTTACGGTTACTTCACGCATGGTCGGCTTTGTAAGTGTTTAACGTCGGGCGCTCGACTGAAACGGTCGAGACATTTGTTGACTCTGTTTTGTAGTTTATTTGAAAACTATTTTCTCCTTGAGTCCAGTTCGCCTTGGGTGGGTTTGGTGACGTGTCGTCGAAGCACTTTGCCATCCGGAACGGTTCGGGTTTGAAGTAGTGCAGTCCCTGTGTTGTTTCCGCATCGCTTTTGCGCAGCTGTGTGTTGATAGGACACTTCGCGTTCTGAAGGCTGACCGATTTCGTCTCGGTACGTTTTCACTTGTGAAAAAGATCGGGAGGAAACAAGTGCCCTCCCGGCGATAGATTCTCACGTCCGATAAATGCGCGCGTCGTCAGTTGGTGGATCCTTGTTAGTGTAAGGCCGCTTTGCACATCAGCAAACATAATTGTTTCGCTCTGCGATATCTAAGTTACGCGGGGAGGCTTGCTTTGCCGCGTTTAAATGCTCTGCAACGTTTCGGTCCGGTCTCGTTTGTGCTCGTCCCGTTAATTCCAATTGAACTTGCATCGTGCACTTGGTTAATCTGAGAAGGTGTCGCTGACAACCCTGCCCCGCGTCGGTCCTTTCGCCGTTGCGCGTAGTTTCCTGTCGCGATGAAGATACTTGCAGCAGCCTGCGTCACAAATGCGCTGATTCTCCCTGCGTCACTAGGCTTCCTGCTTGTTTTCATCGACTGTGCTGACACTCAGCTATCATCACGTGCTGGTCGTGCAGTATCACCAAAATGTTTGTCGTGCAACATCAAAACTGCTTCGTACCGTTGCTGTTTTGCTGCTGCGGTAGATTTTGTCGATGTCTTCACAAACGGCAAACTATTGCACTGCTGTCGGCTTAAGCCAGCACTAACTTGTTTCCCTGTTGGTACTCGTCCTGGTCATGCTGTTCAGTTCTAAAGAGCCATGATGCGGCCAGATAAAGAAAGTGTGTTTACTAGCGCTTCATCATAACATTATGTAGTTATGAAGTATTTTGTGGTGGTATTTTTTTAACTTGTGGTTTTGGGCATTGCTTTGTTTACTAAGAGCGTTTGGCGTGGTGTCTGTGGGCTGCAGGTGTGGGCGTGACAGATTCACGTAACATTTTGACTACCTCGCTTGTTTCAATTTACCGTTATCGTTCTTATCTATGAATACCTACTATCAGGATTCAGCCATCGGGAGTAGAGCAGACAAAATATCTTAACGGTTTTGTTTGGTGAAATTCGCCGCCACGCATCATAAAGTCTGAAATGCCGATAGCAAGAATCCGAACCGAGATTGGTGTCACGCTGGATCGCAGGCAGATACGCGTGAGCCCTCCGGCAGTGACCATGTCGCAAAATAGACTTTCTAGTTTGTGTCTCATACACCGATTCCAGGCTACTGAGAGAGCGGCGCATATCTTCTCTGCCTCCTTCACTGAAGTTTATCAGCGCCCATCACTTTAACCCGTGAGACTGTTGCTTGATTGCACGCATTCATGCAAGCGTTGTTGCCGTATTGGTTTATTTTGCGTCGCTTCGGATGACATGCAACATGGGTTAGACGCATGGTAGTATGTTCGAATTCATGGAGAATCTTGGAGGTCAACTGCTCATCCAGCCCTGTTGCTAGCACAAATCAATTTTTCAGTGAAGGCGTTTCACATGTAATAAAAGAAACGTAACAAAATGCATCGAATCAACGTCAGATAAAAAAATGAACAAAACAACAAGCCAGTGTTTATCGGGTGAAAAAAAACGTGGTGTGCGGTAAAGAAATAAATGGATTGGCGAGCGTATACACATACGTTTCACGCTTGTTGGTTTAGTACGTTAATTTTTTGCTGCACCAATTAAAGCCAGTCAGTCGTGAAAATAGATTGGCCTTTCTTAGTGTCATTACCAAGTCTTGTCACGTGCGCTGCACCTCTTCTAAATGTGTACCCCGTACCAGGGTTGCCAGATATTTTCCGTGGCGTAGGCCAAAATCCTATAAGAAATGGCCAAAATGGCTGCTTTTGAAAATCTTGTGGCCAAAAATACATAATGTTTTGACTATGGTAATTGATATAGTCATAGGCGTAGATCACCCGAAATGTTTGGGGTTGGGATACTTTTTGGCCGAAAAAATCTGGTTTTGCCAAAGAAGCAAACGTTGACCCTAAAACAGCAATTTCTGCCACGAACATACAATTGCATGCTACAACTTGTCTTTCTTTTAATAAAACTTACAACCATATATTAAACACTGTTGTTGATAAAATGCTTTGAAATCTGACCCGTGTGTGTTAAACAGTATGGAATGAACTTATCACGTTCTTGTTCCAAATTATACGAACAGGAGATGAAATCCATCAGCTGCATTAAATTGTTCAAGTAACTAGTCTCCACAAAGGTGACAAACTAACGAATCTATCGTGCAAATTATTTAATAGGAAATTGATTTCACGTAACACTACGTATCCCAAGTCTTAAAACCTTATTCAAAAAAATCATGAAGTTGATGATCATAATCATGTGCTGGTACCATCATTAAAGTCCACGTATATGAGCAAAAGAATGGTAGGAACGCTTGACAGCAGACACTGAGCCATGCGGCAGGTCTGACTGAAATACTTCTACAAAATCTCTGACTGCAAGAGCGAAATAATTACCACACACTTCAAAGCAATGCATGTTTGAAGTACTATGGTGTTATTATAACAGTGATGAGCACCTAACATCTCTACTATACCATTATAGTCACATAACTGATGAATACAGCAACTCTTAAAAAATGGCCAAACGTGTTTTTTCATGGCCAGCGAATGTCACATCAAAATGGCTAATCTGGCAACCCTGCCACGTACACACGTTGGCTGGCCTTTGACAACGTGTGGTCCGCAGGTTTTGCTATGCATGGCAGAGCATCACGAAACGCAAAGATATGAACTCCGGGTGTTGTATAACGCACTTTTAATTGCCCGCACACTGACAGCAATGCTGTTCAAAAAAAGTCTTCGCGGATTTCACATTTTCACACACAGCCACCTCCCTTGTGTTACTTCCGGGCTGCTAAAACTGCTTGGTAGTCGTGAGAAACAAGTGTGAACATCTCTTCGTATTTTAACCAGTTGGTTGACGGGGAAAGGGAACCCATGCAAAAAAGTGCAGTTTTGCATTTACTGCTTCTCCAGCAGTCATTGATGTTGTGAATGAAGATGATTGCTGTATGGTGTACGCTTTTGCTTTTCCTGTTTCGTTACTTTTTTTGAACAGTTTTTTTCTGTACTGTGTTTAAAGTCTCGTTAGTTCGTGGTTCTATCCATTTAACAGTGTCCCGCCAAACTGCACGTGATAGGTTAGAGCGGGGAATAATACCATATTGATCTGATAATTTTTGCGTATTTTTCTCTATAAATTATTAATGGCTTGCGTGTTCCCATCAAGATCGATTCCCTTTGCATTTTGCAGATAGATCCTTCGAAATGTGACCTAACTTGCTTATCAGTTAAATCAAATGATGCACCCATATCCGTGTTGCGGGCTGGGCCACGTCGTTGATAGGGTTGTTGATCTTGGGAAGGCTTCTGACGGAAAACATACCTGAAAACATGTTGTATTGCAATATTTCGTTACGTTGCTATAGTACGCCACAAGAACGCATTCGATGCATCCGTGTCTCATTGTCTGGCTTCAAGACACTTTCTACTCATCGTCTCTTGATACGGAAAGTCGCTGTACGCGATAAGTTTTCAGCTTCTGAAGCGCGCTAAAATGTCCCAAGCCGATTTCGGTCTGTCCTGAGCGACTGCGGAAATACTTAATCATACTGCATGTACTGCGTAAGCACGCTTCACGTGAACGATGGTTATTGCTTGCCGCCCTCATGTTCTCGTATAATTGATCTGTTTCGGTAAACATTGTAACTGGTGCTCTTGCGAGCCAGTTGTCTCCGGGATGCCCCCGTTGTGCTACTGCGTGAATGCGTCTTGATAGCTACTGTTTGATACAGTTATTATGCACGTGTCATTCGGCAATGTGCGGCTGAAAAAAGCTTCTATTTTGTGTGATTGTTCGGAGATCGTTTAGAGCAGGGATTCTCAACCTTCTCAATCGTATGGCCCAATTAATAAACCGAGGGTCCGTGGCTCACCGACTGTACAACTTCTCCCAGTGGTGGAATAACCTTTTTGGAAAGTAGGTGGGCACAAGTGCACGTCAAAAAAACTATGGAAAATTTTTTTAGTTTGAATTGGCAACTGTGACATCACAAGCATTGAAATAATGATGTCATTAACTTTTGTTAGCATGTTTAAGCAATTTTATGCAGTGTCTTATATTCCCTCAACGACCCCCTATTTACAGTAGACCCTACCTATCTACGCTACACTGACTTGAGTTCATAAATGTAACTAGCTGTTCTTAGTCTTGCACAAAATTCATTCACAAGTAAGTACACAAACACAATATGCACAAAGCTAATGGAGCGTCTACATATTAAGTAGAAGATCAGCACCCTAGATAAAAGTGGGGAACCTAGGCCAATGTGCCCCTCCCAGTTTCTCCACCCTTGGCTTCTCCAACGCGACAACTGTTGCCCATGCACAGAGCAGAAATAAAAACAGCTAAAAACAACTAACACAGCATGCGCTACAATCAATGCAAAAGGGTGAGCTTGTTAGTTGTTAAAGATATTCGTGGCTCAATACACGATAATGCATATTTTCCACTTTAAGCCTACTTCCATATTTCGTTTTCATGGCAACATGAGCCGCCTGTCTGCCTCAAAATGCCTTCGCCCTTCAGTAACTGCATGCTATGCACAACGTGGTAGGCTACGTGAAAAATTTCCATGGCGCAATAATTTCTAACACATAATGACGAAAGAGCGTATTACGACGTTTGAAGTTCAAGAGCTACCTATGTTTTCGCTGATAAGGTTAAACTTGCAAAATGTACTCAATTTCAGTAATACCAGGCCGTGGCCCATTACAGGGCCAACAGTTTGAGAAACCCTGGTTTAGAGCAACGTTTCTTAAACATTTGTAGGACACGGATCCTTAGTACATATTAATAAAAGTTAGACTCCTCAAGAAGAAGAAACGTTGCAAAAAATTATTCGAAATTAGGTTTCATTCATTTCACCAGGTATCGAAATGTCTGCAAAGCCTTATTAACCCTTGATGTCACATTCGCGGGCCCCAGGTTAGGAACCCCGGGTTTAGAGGAAGCCTCCATCCATCGTTTCTCTTGAGGGTTTTTCAACTCCTTTCCAGCAAAGTTGTGTGCTGCTGGACCTTTTGTTTCTCGTAAGCTTCGTTTAAATAAAGCACGTGAAGACTTTTTTTTGTAGGCTGTGATTATGTTGATATCAGCCCTGTTTATCCAATGTTTAGTCTGGTGTTCCATGTGTTTCGAGTGGAAAGCACCAGTTGCGCACGAAGAGTATCTGCGTTGTTTCTACCACGACCCTGTTTTACAGGCTATTTGCTGCATTTTACTGTTTTCATGTCGTTGGCAGATAACATGCTGGATTTTCTTTGCGCTGCTACTTCGCGTGTTGGTGCAAAATGTTGTCATACCACTGACTTATTCCGGACTGTTGCGTCTTGCCCGCGTATGCTCTGCCAAATGTTGACGATACGCATCAGCGTTTGCGTTGGTAAAATTTCCGGCTGTGCCCTGGTTCCCTTGTTCTGCTGGCGGTGCTCCGGGTGACCTGCCGTGATTTATGATAAAGCGAAGCTGGACTTTTGCTGCTTCTCTTATTGTATGAATTATGAATTGGCGCTGTTCAATAATGCATTCTTTTCTACAGCCGCACGCGGTTTATGCCAAGGATGTTCTCGACATCGAGCAATTCTCAACGGTCAAGGGAGTAACGATCGAGCAAAAGGACAACGATTTCTATTGCAAGTTCGCCACTGGTTCGGTCTCTATTCCGTGGCAAAATGAGGTAAACTGTACGTTCCTGAACGCGCTGTTAAAAGTGTGAAGTTTTGATGTGTTTCTGCTTAACTTCATCAAGTGAATAAATGACTACGAAAAGTATAACGCTGGTGATCGCATGTGGAATCACTGTGCCAAACTGCGCGCTTTGCTAAATACAGTAGCTGAAGATATTGATTTCAATCCGACGGCCACCCGTTGCGACGAACCGTGCAGCGGGAGTCATAAAACGCACGGCTGGTCGGATGATAAGTAAATCAGCATTCAAAAGGCACACATTCTTGCTACAGCGCAGAGCAAGTAGTTCATGCACCGCACTGGACTTAAGAGTGAAAAGAAAGCAGTCCTTCGTAATAGAACAAAACTCAGTTTTTTGTTCTTACTTTTGATCAAGCCGATAGTGCTGAGAAATAATTACGGAATAACAACCTTGGTATGTTATGTTAAATTCACCATGATTAGAAGTGATTGTTTGTTGAAAACTGTACCTGTAGCGTGAATCACCATCTAGAGCCGAAAGTGCGCATTTCACCGCGCAAACGAGTTACGGAACCTTACTGTTGTTTGTTTAATGCACTGCGTGATGGCTGTTGGGAATCTTAGGTGAAGTACACTGCCTTAGATGTCTGTTGTAGCGTTGAAAAATAGATTAACCTTCTTCAAACGAGCCGAATGGTGCTGGCGGTGTTGCTTGATAGGATAACCACCTCTTCACACAGCGAAGTCCTCCGATGGTTTATTAGGTCCTTTGGTGAAGCAATCGATACGCAGTGGTTCGACAGGATGCGCAGCTATTTTTGTCAGGAAAAGGTCGTCGTTCTGGCCGAGTTCTGTCTTAGGTCGGCGCTCAGGTCCATGGCAGCCGATTGTTAACTGCCGTCAGTCATCTTGCTACTGGAATGCTACTTAAAACGTCTTCGTTACCAAAGAAGTTGCGAAATCTCTGTATGACTCTACGCAGGTCCGCACAGAATGTGTACTACACTCAACAGTTATTTCTTTTTTTAAGTAGTTAGTCGTATCTCAAACATCTTGCTTTTGGTGATAATTCATGTGGTTCTTCCTCCTATGAGTGAAACCGGGTTGAGTGCAATGCTGTGTTCGCACAATCTTTCTGGCACCATCAGCATGTAATAAGTCACTCGGTAAATGCAAAATGCATTTTCGAAACCCTAAGTGCATTCCAATTTTACTTGCACCTCAGTTCTGGTCCGCTGCGGCGATGTGCTCTTCCGCTTATTTTCCCATAACGAAGCGGCAGCGGACGCGTTGAAAAATGCTGTGGTAGTTTTCCATTGCAGGGTGACTGACACAGAAACATCATTTTTGGAAAAGTTTTTCAATTTTATCCGATGCAAGCTTTTTATTTGGCAGCAGTGGGCCACCTCAGACCTGCAAGAGAACTTATGTGCACAAGCAATGAAACTGACAAACGTTCGATTATAATTTTGCCTCGATAGCCTGATAATGAGCTGAATTAATAATAACATTGAAAAAATGGCAAGTTGCAGGGAAGTTTTTTTCGGAAAATAGCAAGTTCTGTTAATGCGAAGTGAGTTTCATACGAAGTTTGACGATGTGCGCACAACGATAACTTTTGAATAAACAAATTTACACAACGCTTATCAGAAGTGTGTTGATGAGCCCAAAGGATTTAACACCGCATAAATTGGGCATGCAAGTTTTGCTTAAAGATGAATATATTTGTGCCTACGACTGAATTTCACTCTACTCCGGCACAACTACACTTGACCTGTGGTGCGTTATAAGCGACGTTTGTAAAACTTATATTGAAATAGTTGCTGTTATATTTCCATAAAGTGGAGTGTACCATTACTAACCAAAACAAGGAGCTTACCTGTCAGTGACTACAGGTTGTGCAAGCTGTTGCAGCTGTGTAGACTAAATTGGACCTCACGCTGTGGAAATACGATTTGGGGTAAAGTGCCTGAAAATGTATCATAAAACTCAGTTTAAATCCCTGATTAACGGGGCCGGGTTTTTGAGATCATCACATGTCTGTGTTGCAAACAACGCACACCCTCATTATTCGACGTGGTAGTCTTGGTCAGTTCAGAGTGTTCTTGAACTTTGTTGAAATTATGTAGACAGTCATTCATTACACCTAAAGCCGGAGCTGTGTAGCCGGAGCCAAAAAATTTTTAGATGCCTAGAGCCAGATCCATCTCTTCTATTTCATTGCAGTTTAACTGAATAAAGTGCGTTTATTTTAACACGGAGCCGGCTCCACAGCCCTGACAGCTGGACTCGGCCAATTCAGTGGAAAATCACAAGACGTAGACGATGATTTTTGTCAGTGACACGAAACAGCATCTTTACGCTATTTTCTATGTTAAGTTCTTCTTTCACCTATGTCCTGTCCAGGTTTCTGAAACATTTTTTCTCAGGTAAGCATAGGGGGTGACAGCTGTTTGGCAAAACGTGATCTCTGTACACATGCGCATGCCGTGACATTCTTGACTGCAACTTAACCGGGACATTTTTTCCATGCACCACTCCGTAAGCTTACGTAAGGTCTTCATCCTTTTTTCGAAGCGTTCGGTTGGGCAGTGTGTGGTTTAGTGAAAGACATCGTGCGGCTCTTTGCGGATGCTGTGTTGTAGCAATGTAATTGCTCGCCATTACGTTGCAGACGATTGACATCATAGTGCTTTATCACGCGGTGCCAATGCGTGATTGTAAGGACGCGCAACGCTGGCTGGCGATGCTTGGAGCTGGTATTTGTTGCTTTCAAACGCCCACGAGGCCGATGCATATACTGGCTTCAGGCCAGCTTTCCCTTGTTGGTCGCAAATGTGCCTGACACTGTTGGTCGAGTTGCCGGGCTTGCCGCGCCTTTTTCCAGTCTAGGCATTTCCAGACAGTTTGATTACCAACCGACCTTTGCATCAAACGTTGAGTTGGACGATTCAGCCCCGGAATATCGCTTGCGCTGCAGGGTCTTCGTAGTGTTTCCTGTCTGAGCGGATGTTTCGAGGGCACTGATTTTACTCAAAAAGGTATTAATGGCACACACGAGGTACAGTGTACACGTGCGTGCGTCCTGGCTGCATGCTGCGGAGTGCAGTGTCTCACCTTCTGCAGCTAAATTTACCGTTCGCCTGCAAGGTAGAAAACAAATCCAATAACGCTTAAGAGCGGAACGAAGCCATCTTCCTCCACTGCACTGAAGCGTCAAAAGTGTAGCAAGAACATGATTTCACTTTCTTAGGAGAGTTGTTGGTGAATTTAGAGACTCTACTGCAGGCTTAGAAGCACTGTGTATATAAGAAATGATACGCCCATTGCATCTAGAAATCCTGTAATGCAAAAGGCGGTTTATTTTTGTTGAAGTTAAGTCTTTAGTTGTTGGTTGTCGAACTTTGTTGGATTTTTTCCACCAATAAGCTTCCTTTCATCGATTCCCATACCCTCTTCCCAGGGGTTACGAGCCATAGAGCCGCAAGAAAAATTAATGGGAAAATATAAAGTTAACCATTTAAACACAATGTAATTACAGTTTAGGCTGATCTGCTTCTCTTTTTTTCCCCAAGTTCTGCGGCCGCGTATACCCTACTACTCAACGGTTTTTCAGATGCAAGTTCCTGAACGCCAAGGTGCATTTCGCCGCACTGGATCTCATCCAACATATATACATATATGTTTTAAATTAATCAAGGTTTTGTTGATGAGTTTGCTGAAAGCAACCCAATTAGGTAAAGCTGCTGCAGAGCAATTAAAGCGGTGGCCACAAAAAAATCCCGCTGAAACAATAACGTCCTTCGCAGCTGGAATCAAGCTATTTCCGGTTACATTTTTAGTCTTTACATGCTTTCCAACGGATGCACTTGCAATTCTTCAAATGACCGCACTATCCATTGCATGTTGTGCGCACTTGTTCAGGTGCTGTGCGTGTGAAAGTTGATTAGTAAGGTTGTGGCACTCTTGATTTTTGCAGGCATTGTAAACAAGTTGAATTCATAAAACTGTTTAGCAAAACTCACCCGATTAAAATTTGCTATCCAGTTGTAAATGCATGTGAAAAAAAGACTAATCAGTGCCGTAACACCCTGGTGACTTTCTGAAGCCAGGGCTACCACCGGTGCAAAGGCCAGACGGGTTAGCAAACACCACTCAAAAGGCAATTAACGGAGTGCAATGGCAGATTAATCCCATCAAGCTTATTCTAAACCTGAGTACGTTTTTTAATCATCGATGGCCTCTTTGAACATTGTACCGCTTTCCTGAACACAAGCGGTGGTGCAGTATTCCAGTCACGTACTGCGTTTGCTTTTTGTTGTTTGAGGCGTTGCCTTTTTCCTGCTCAGGTATGCGAAACATCCGTCTACGAAGACTTGAACACATGGGCACCTGACGGCGGACCTACCCCTGATCTCATTCCATACGACGAACAAACCAACCCGCATAAGAAGGGTTTTTTCGGTCGCTTGTTTGGCCGACAGGTCAGTTGCATTTGCACGCATGCCTCGCCTACTGCGTGAACTGTTCGAAATCATGTCATTGCCGTTCAGTCGACTTACCAGCATGCGCGCCGGTGCTTCACCAGACCATTCTATACGTTTTTTTCTTTTTCTTCGTTTGGGCGGAAAGTCCGATGCCCTTACATTCGTTTGCGCTTACCTATGTATAGTGATATTTCAAAAAGATCGTGATTGTTCGGTTAATCGCGCGAGAGCAAAACAGACATGACACAATGTCGAGAAATTAACAGAAGGAATAGCTCGCCGCGTGTGCGGTCGAGTTGGTGATGTCTGACATTTGGTGGTCTTAAACCGATTTTCATTGCGACACGAATCTGACGTTTCTCTGCAGTTCCTTGCCTTCTTGCTCGATTCGCCGTCATACAGATTTTATCTGGTGCGCTTTCGTGCGCCATCTCTCTTTTCTTTTCATTTTTTTTTAAACGAAGAGTGGACAAAACAGTTTCATATAGTCAATCCGAAGCCCTAATCCGTGTTGGTTTAAACGTTTTTTTGCCAAACAGTGTTTGCTAAATAGTACCCCCGCATTTCTCGTTATCGAGGGGTTTCTAAAAACCTCTGTCACTGTTTGGAACTGATTTTTACGCTGTGGTGTAACGATCTGTGACGTCACCTTGAATTGATAGGATGTGTGCGTAGAACGTGGAAAAAATAATTGCAAAATCAAGACGCCGGCAAAATGTTTTGCTACACAGCTTGACACTGTATACGCATACAAAGCAACCAAACGCACTTGTTTCGTGCAACTGCGGCGTGATGCTATTCGACCGCCATTCATTTTGCGCAGCAAAAGCACATGTACTTGTTGGCGCATGTGGCCCATTGCGGGGTATGATCCGTTACAGAACATTGCTCGATTCCTTTCCTTTAAAATTTGCATAGAGAGACCCGCTCGATCGTAATTAGGTTTTGCTCTCCGGGCTAAGTGTGACGAATCGATTTGCTTCTGGCATGAGCACCTTTGTAAAAAAAATCATTTGTTTGTGTTTCACCTGATTTGCATCGGCGGTGTCGTAGTTGCATGTTGACGAAAAGAACCTCGCTCAACTCGTATCTTCTTTGCTTTCTTGTCACCTGTGAGCAGTCCTACCCTTAAGTGGATGACGTCCAATCACGCTGCTAATCGTGTTGCAAACTACCGCAGTGGCAGTAATGCTCGCTGCTCCCCTGTCTCGTTTGGAACCTGGTCGCTGTCGTTTGTGGCGCAAGACGCCCGTCATAAAATGTCTTGCTTGCCCGGGCGTTCAACTGGAACTGAGATGCGTGCCAAGCTTTTTCATATGATCTATTTCCGATACAGACCCATCTTAAAATAATTCCTGGCATTATAAACGAACTTACTAGGCGTCAAATCACAAAACCGACACTGCAGTAGGCCATTTTGTTGCTGGTGTTTGCTGACAGCAGATAGCCACGTGTGAATAAATATGCTGATTCAAATCATACGACATAAACGCTAATTTTTGTGATTTATATCAAAATTGAAAAATCGCCGTTTCCTTAAACCTGTCCGCTCGCATATGGTGCCACGTTGGGCACGCGTGCCCTGTGTTGTGCACCCCTGCTGGTATTTCCGCTTTTCAGTCGCAAGTATGTTGAAGAGGTCAAAATATCGCAGTTACCTACTTTACAATACTGGCGAGAGTGATGGTGTGACTCAATTTTTTTTCAATAAAACGTACATGCGTTTTGTGATGTGTTGGCCGTTATGGCTACATTAATACAAATTCGAATTTCAAGTGTCCTTGAACCGTCAAGTTGATTGAGCGAAAAACGTCTTCCGCATGTTCTTGTTGCATGGTCGGGATCGCACCGTCCCATGTAGCGTTTCGGTTGGAATGTACACACCAGCATGATCCGTCGTCGTGTCACAATCTCGCTGCCTTTGTAGAAGTCATTCTCCAACCACTGTATTTATGGCATCACCGCCGATTTATTCTTTGTTTGAATCACGCAGTTTTGTTGCGGTTCGGACAGCGACATATGACATTGACGGCCTCATACCTTGCGTCAGACGCCAAGCGAACACTAACACAACAACCCTCTCGTGGTAGAAATGCTTGCGGAGGACGATAGGGAATTGTTCGCTCATAATGTAATTTGTTGGAACAGAAATCACGTGATCAGCGCAACTCCGTCAGGAAGCTATCGAGGTGACGTCACATGTGCCGCGCCGCCACCGAATGTCGATGGTTTCATTGCGTTGCTAGGCACCAGACGGACAGCCCGTTTAAAAAGTAGAGGCGTAACCACACAAAGACTTAAGCCTGGTCCCGGTATTTCGTGGCATGAATCGAAAGAATTTATTTTTGTGTTTATTTATTCGTGAAACCACACAGCGCGCCAAGAACTCTTTTGTTTCGCCGCCTGCAGTGTTCGAAATACCATAACTTACTCTCCTTGGTGTTCGCGTATTAAGTGTTCGTGCCCGTGTACGATATCTTGAACAACAGTTACACAATCCCTTTTCACCTTCTTGGCTCTTTCGACCAACGGATGCTGGTCTTTGAAAGCCTCGGTTATGCTCCTTGCGGCGACCAGCTTCAAGCGAATGAAGTCGTTGCGCGTGTCAACTGCATAAATCATTTCTTGCCTTGCCGCTCTCGTGTTACGTCAGTTGGACATTTTTAATGGGTCCCCTTTTTTGTTACCGCGGTTATGACTCGTTGCTGCCTGATGAGCTCGATAGGTAGTCTCATTTTGGGTCACCAAAAGTCGCGTGCAGTTCGCCCATCCTTACCACGAATTTTCCAGCCGCATACTGTGTTTGCGCACGCGCGTGTGTGTACTTCGTGTTTTTTCCATTCTTGTTGTTGCTGAACATTTGGTTCGATCGTGAAAAATGTTCTGTCCTGAAGGCAATCGCGTTTTGTCGTGGTACACGGCCAGCAGTTTTCACTGATATCATGTTTGAAGCCGGGTGAGGAATCATGCAGTTCTTTTCTGCGTAGCCACTGCGCTGTTGTCGAAACGATTTTTAAGATGGAGTGCTTCATATAAATATTGCTCATCGTAAGGGGAAGTAAGATTTGTCGTGCATCGCGTTTCGCCCTATGATGAAATAGATTGGTGATTGGCCACAACGTTTTTGTCCGAGCACTGTTGTGTAATCTAAAAGCGGTGGGAAATTGTTCAGTATTGAAGTGTATATTAGTGCTCGCTCTAACGCCTTCTACCTTTCCGTTTATCAATTAAACGCATTTTACTCGGAAAGAAAAGAAAAAACTGCGGAGTGCTGAATGGTTTCTCACCATTGCGTTCTTTTCATCAGCGGCTAATATGCTAGTGAGGTTTTCTTATGGCTGTAGCCAATGTTCGCCTGTTGCGCTGGTCTTTACATTAAATTTTGCGAACATAACCGAGAACCAGATTCAGTACCAGCAAATTGAGGTTTAGTGTTCAAGTAAGTTTTCTTCCCATTAGTGTAAAACAAATGTGATCAGTAGGTTCCATGTGGTAAAGTGCTGAAACAACTTTAAGTACCCAATGCTACATTTTCGTGTTTGCGTAGATATTGCTCGTTGTCCCACGTTGAAACAGAGCGTTTCCAAAAGAAAGTTCAAAAAGGGAGACAGTAGTTTGTTTGTAATAGCCGTCTGAAATTCATGGGCGTCGGTTTGGCCTTGGATCTCCCCTGGATTTCAAAAGTTTTAACTTTTTAGTAGAAAAATTTATATCCCGCAGTTTCTATTTGGTAAAATGAAATAGCACCACGTTTTCCCCCATCCCCTGGAAAATCCGCTATTGACCCCCAATTTTGCGTGCAATCGTGGAACTTTGAAACCAACATTTCTACGTTACCAGTCGTATTTTAGCACATTTTTAGGCAGGAAGTGACTCGCAGTATCGGTCAACGTCTAGCAAAAATCCCCAGGTTTGTCAAGAAATGTGTCGTACTGGCTCTGCTGGAATAAAAATGACCCGGAATCGATAACTTGCTTAATGCAACGAGGAATTTGACGCCTGAACATCATAGAAACATCGGCTCAGGAAAGGGTGAAGTGATACCAGACACATATTCATACATTTTCATACCCGCTTTTCCTCTGGGGATGGTCGCGGGGGTAGCAGCCCAAGGAGTCGAAATACCCAAGTTTTGAGAAATTTTAGATAGTTTTGCTGGCTCCACACCAAGACTGGACCAAGCAAGGTCGACGGTGTGTTCACGCCAACTGGTTCTTTGACAAATGTAGTCTGCAGGACTTGCCTCGCCAACCTTTTCTAGGGTATTCTGGTCACATGGACGAACCCCTGGGATCTCTCTATTCAGATTAGTGGCTCAACATTCTCAGTTGTGTGCTTTCTCGAGGTCGACAAAGCATGTGTAGGCGTTTGCAGAAAAACACATGAAGGCCTGTTTGTTTGAAGGTCATACCAAAAAAGGTCTTGTTCTTTGCGGGAAAAAAATTTATAGGTAAAAGTTGCACCAGAACTTTTCGCGCAAGTTTGGAGAAGTTCGGGCAAAAATCCTTCGCACCCCAAAAATTTGCCTGCTGATACACCAAGGGTGTACATTATCATCATCGTGTCTGTGGCGCGTCGTGCGTTGAGCCAACCAGATTCACGAGAGCCCGCCATTCATCACGGTCTGTGCGAGGGGTTCAATTGCGGCTGGATCGAGGCCGAGGGTCAAGATCGCGTCTGACACGTCAATCCAGCGGGTGCGTGGGACCCCTCGGGGTCGCTTCCAGCCGAACGAGCCAGGGTCGAAGTTCAGAATAGCACGAGAAGGATGGTGCGGTGGCATGCGAAGCACATGTTCATACCAGCGGACCCGGCGGCGGCAGCCAAAGGGGAGGCCGAGGGCTGTCCGGCAAGGGCCCGCACCGTTTCATTGGAGGCGAGATGGTGCCAGTGAATGCCAAGAATCGATCTAAGAACCCTACTGTCAAAGCCGTCAGGCCTGGAGGACAGGGTTCCAGTGAGAGGCCAGGTCTCCGCGCCGTGCAGCAGCACAGACAGGACTGCTGCATTGTATATGCGCATCTTGGTGGTACGCGAAATGGACAGCTGGCGCCACAATGGCTTGCAAAGTGCCTGCCTCACATTTGACGATAGTGCGGATCTGCGCTCGATTTCGGGTTTAGGGTCACCGTTGTTGGTAACTGTCGAACCCAGATACACAAATGAATCC
>JGI24159J19872_10001498_pt1 | contig 25845 bp, 18 predicted proteins | sample Ectturendosymbi4_FD_19872 | JGI IMG/M metagenome (IMG submission 19872)
CGCGCCTTACGACCAAGTACATTCATCTGGTGCTGTCCCCTTGGACTTTGTCGATTTCATGTAGTGGCACGAATGTGACCACTACAAGAGTGAATGTTGCTGTAAAATTCTTGACCCTCGTCTCAGATTTCTCTATTTCAAGCAGTTTTTGTGAACAAGGTTCATATTTTTCACTTTAAGAAACAAAAGCATCACATTACTTGTTTGCGCTTGCTTCTTTATGAAGTTTGCATGAAAAAAATCTTAACTTGGAAAATCACAATGTTTACGGTCAAACCTCAAGAAAAATTCAACGCTCTAATGTAATGATGCCAAACAGAATCTGTCTTCAAGTCACCTTGAAATTGAGTTTTTTATTTGACGTAGAACCAATATTAGCAAGCTTGATACACCCTAGTAACGTCATATTGCCTTCCACAATGACCTATATATGCTGACCTACAAAACGTACATCCCATTATGTTTTGTTTTGAAAGTAAACCAAATGAAGCGTGTTCTTTGCGATGACAACAACAGCGACAGAAAAGCAAACTTTTCCAACCAGCTTCAGCAAATGTTATACAAATTGAGTTTTCCTTGCGGATCAGAACTTGACGTTTTGCAAACAGCGTTTCATTGATAACTTAACATTCGAAAATGTTATGTTGGATTCCTGCGCACCAGGCTCTGAAAGAGCGGGATTAATGAATAACTGAAATCTCAGCACAGCTTAGAGAGGATTTCAAAGAAAAAAGGTTTCACAGAGTTGGTTGAGGTAAACAACTGGCAACGTCACCATGGAAACCGGACCGCAAGCCAAAAATAGCAGCTCATTGTTTTTCGATCTACAAGTTGAGATTGGCAGGTTTCTTGAAATCGACAGCCATGTTTCCACAAGATGCAAATGACTGGACTGTTATCGGTCCACTCCTCGCTACAGTCTCCGGATGATTTGCAAGATGCGCAAAAGATGAAAGGGTATGGCGCTGGTAAAGCGGCGCCGAGCTATTCAGCTGAAGNCATTTCAATAGGCAAACATTTAATCTCCGTCTTTTGAAAATATCCATCAGTGGAAAATANCCATCTGAGCATATATCTTGCGATTAGGTGCTATTTCACTTCCGCGCTCCTTAAATTTAGTGACAAAGCTATCGACTGATCTGGACGAAAAAATACAAGAATAACTTTTATCTCCAGCATCTTTCTCGAACGTGATCTGCCGAAAAAAAAAACATTAAATTCGCAAAATATTTTCAGTGTCCTACTCGCCGCATGTCCGATGTCACAAGCTGTTGAAAATCTTTTTTTTAAATCACTCTAAAATGTTGAAAATGTCCTAGTTCAGGGGGTGGCCAATTTGTCTTCCACTGAGATCGACTAGAAAATTTCTTGATAACTCGCGATCGACCGGTTGGCAATAAAGTCACAAGTGCAAAATATCATAAAATGCAACGTATTTCATTTTCATGTACTTTCTGATATATTGATTGAAAAATGTTATTTTTAGCTATCATGTCAATTCAATGCAAAATCAGACGCGATCGACCAACTGACACTCGGCGATCGACCGGTCGATCGCGATCGACATGTTTAGCCCCCTCTGTCCTAGTTCATCAAAATGCTTTGCGCCAATGGTTTGGTATCATTTTTAGCAGTCGGTGTGAGTGGTTGATTAAAAAAGTTACATGTCAAACTAAATCATTGAGTGGAGATAACATTGTGAGTTGACTCCCACATACATTTGGTACCAAAATCATTGCTTATCAAAACGGTTGGGATTTTTCTCTGTCTTCTATGGACTGATCAACAGCTAATGAACACGTACAGATGTTGTGGGAAAACCACCTGATGCAGCTGTACTTATCAAGTCAAAAGCAATCACGAAGGATTCTAACTGTATTGCTAGCTACTGCAGATGAACCCTACGAAGGAGCAGGGTGTTTAACTAAAAAACACAGGGGGGGTGCACAAGAAACGCCAGAAGCAGTGGAAAGAGGAAATGTGACGGTGTAGGAAGAAAAACTGAAGAAAGCTAGACAACAGCACAAAACGGTCGACGTTTGCATGGACCGCATCAACAGTCAGCACTAGTATGCTCGCAAGACAACTGATAGAATTGTTCAAGCAGAATTGCTCTGAGACAAAGTGGTTTGTCAAAGTAAAATCATTGTCAGGAACGTGCTTACGTTTCTCGATAATATCAAGGTTGGAACTACATGTAAACAAACTTCTGCGACGGCCTAGATGGAAGATTGCTGGAAGTTAGGACGATTTTCTCACTCATTTACAGGCTTACTTGTTTCGTCTGATACCTGAACCTCCTGAAATTATCCAACGCGCCAACCATTACTCTGTGTGCATTGCGTAACTCACTGAAGCATGGCGCATCGCAAACGATCCACAATTCTATCAAACTGGTATTTCCATCAATTAGCAATGATGAAGTGAATCTTTCTCACACTGTAAACGTGTAATGTTTACTTCACACGGGGAAATGTCCCTAATTTTGTACAGAGCAACGATTCAATATTGTAGCGAATGTTTTTTGAGTTAGTGCAAGCTGAAGAAATTCTGAAACAAAATTGCAAAAACCAAGTTTCTGAAATGTCTTTTGTATGGGCCTTTCTTTGTTCTGACCTAATTAGGTATACCTTGAATTTGCGACAGATGCTAGTTACAAACATAAGTATGACAGAAGTGACGATATAGTTTTGGTGTCAAAATCTATCACGAAATAGATATTATGGTCTTAACAGAATATCTATTTCACACAATGAGAAGGCATCTTCAGCTCTTATTCAAATATATTACAGCTTACGGTAAGAATGAGATATTTGTCAATTTTTAGTTTTTCCAGTTTTAGTCCATGCAATTCTACTGCCTGTTGGAGCAGCAGCAGAAGCGGACAAATTTCTTTGGCTTTTCAGAAGACCTTCCCAAATAGGAGAAATTTTGTTGTGCTTGCATGTATCTAAAGTCCATGCGCTGTCATGGCAGCGCCGCAGGAAGCAGAGGGCCACCACAGTATGTATGCTAACAGCTTGCATATTAAAGCTAGAGGAACTGCTTCCACAGATAGCTAGCAATATTTAGGACGGCCCTTTCACCTGGGGCATTTTCATCCAAGTAATCTCTGCTACAGCGTATGTCCATAATGGATGAGCAGGAGACCACTGAACACGTGGAAATCANGTCCTATACGCCAGTGGTTCTTAACTTTTTACTATCCTGACCCAGTGGCGTAGCCAGCCCAAAAAGTTGGGGGGGCGAAAATTTGGGGGGTCAAAATGTTTGATTTTCGGCGGATAGCATTATTTTGTTTAGAAAAACGCCTCTCAAGGCACAAAATGACTGTATTTTCCAGAAATTTGGGGAGGGCATGGCCTCTTTGTCCCCCCCCAGCTACGCCTATGTCCTGACCCACTATCGACCCAGGAACGTTTGCTCACAAAGTGATACCAAAAATAGAATACAGCTAATTTTTTGCCTTTCCACCTCACTTTGGTATATGTATTAAAATTGAAACAACGATTATTGATAGCCAGAGAAAAGTAGGATTGTTAGGTACGAGTTTTAGCCGTACAGTTTTGTGCGCAAAAATTTTTTATGGTTTACCGAGTCGACTTCCCGTGACCCACCAAAAATGCTTCTGTGACTAAAACCTCGTGGATCACGAACCATAGTAAGAATCATAGTTCAACGTATACGTTCTTGGTGGTGTGGAATGAATTGTAAGAACGTTTTTGAACGTTTCTGTGAACTCAACTGCCAAACCCACTTTTTTTCATACCAAAGTAACAAGTATGTGCCATTGGTCCAATAGTACCGATTACACTTAAGCACTGTGCCTAGAAGTAATTGGTTTTTGACCTGTTGGAGTTGTTATGTTTTGAAAGTAGAGTAGAAATGTCTAGAAAAGAGCAAAGAATGCAGCATTGCAAGAGTTTTGTCAGGTAAAACTGCCATCGAAAATAGTCTACCACTTTAACAAGAAACGCTTTGCTTCCAGGCAGAGCTCGCTGGAGCGCTTTTTACTACGGTACAGACGCTCACGGGGGAATAAAGAAAAGCTGAACTGGTGAAAACCATGGTTTCGTAGCAGACTCGCTTGCGTGGGAGGGACAGTGATTGGGTTTTCGTGAAACCATTGAGCAATTCACGTCCACAAAAAGCGTTCGATTCTTGTGTCTATTGCAGCTGGAAAAACATAACTACACTGTGCCAAGGCCCCCGTTGAAATAAGCTCTTGTGGATTTATGCCACGCTATAACTTAAATCTGAAGCACGTCGGCTGATGTTTGATGACATTACAGATAACGGCCATGGTTTCAGCGGAGTTATTTTCAAAACCGAAACAAGGTTGCGACTGTGTGGCGACACACTGGCTTTCCTCTTCTTTGATCCCGCTTGTGGTACCTGATCGCATTTCTCTCCTGCGTTTTCTGTTGCTTGATCAAAACTTCTCGCGGATGTTTAGGTCACTTTCGAAAATAAAGCCAGTGTTTTTCCTCTTCAACCTTGTTCACTTTCGTTACTGTGCAGTGTTTACAGTGTTTCACTTGCGTCGTGGAACAGTGTTTACTAATCATCTTTTTTCCAAAAAAGTTTTTTTTATTTTGTTAACTGAATGGAAACCTTCACACCGAGATTTTTTTGAGAAACATTCGAAGCTCGATGATGTTGTTTATTTTATGAAAAGTTCAAAATTTTAACTTTTCACAGGAGTTTTTCGGAAAAGTGATTGTGGTTTTCAGATATACGTCAAACGTTATGACAGCATCTTCGCTTTTTTCTCATTTCCAAAGCAATAAAAGGGTAGACGTAGCGACATTATCTACGCTACGAATGACAGAAACGTGAGCGCCTTTCAATAGAGTTTCTTGTTTTACGATGAAAGTTGGCAGCAAATGGAGATAAGGACCTGAATTGAAACTGCTTTTCGACAAACCGAAAACAATAAAAGAGGAAACNTAGCGACATAATCTGCGGACCGATCGTGATTCCCTTCCGTCACTACAGCACGAAACAAGCAGAAGACCAAGTTTAAACTTTGTATTTACCCTTCTCCAGTATGACCTTGATGTTTTGGGGGGACGAGCTATGAGCAGCGCTTTTCGTTGCGTTTATGTTGAAACCCTTGTAAAACTGGTTATCCACCTCGTCCAGCTGCAGCTCACTTATTTTCTCGGTTTTACTCACCTGTAAGTTGAAACTGGACTTTCTAAGATCCGATCCTATCCACGTTCCGTTAATGCTTCTATTTGGAATTCCTGTGTGACGCATTACTGCAATCAACAAACATAGACAAAGGTCTGCAGTGGGCGCAAAAGATGTTGATTTCTATTTCTGTTGGAAACAGCAAAGTTGGTGTGATTCATAGCAACAGCACTGCCTAGACACGTTATAAAATTTGTTGTGATTCATAGCAACAGCGATTGCCTGGACACGCTATAAATGGCTTTTGTTTGGAGAAAAGGGAAAATTTGTCGAAAACATTATATAACACACCTATACTGTTGCATGCGATAAAGTAAACATGTTTTGATTTTATCTCAGCATCAGCGGTTGTTGCCAAACAACACGTTGGTAAGTATAGTCTTTCTTATAGGTGTTATTTTAATGATGAAAATCAGGAGATTTAATCATTTTTCAATGGGAGTGTTTGTTTTTCTTCTTTAGCAATGCAGCTGGAGTCACCGAAATATGCAGCGCGTGAGTTGATAGCTGGGCATAACGCAAAAGCAAAATGATAGAGTCTTCTGGACAGTTGCGAAAAAGTCTTTAAAGTTAGTACTCACTCAAGCTGCCCTATAGTATCAACTTAAATTTACCTTTAACGAATCATCGTAGGGTAAGTGGGAATTAGCTGTTTGTTTGAAAACCAACAATCGTCAAGTTTAAGTTAACAGAAAATTTAGAAGCGTAGAATAGAATACGACGTCATACTAAGCGCAGCGCCAAACAGGTGTGGTGAAGACAGCAAGTGTTTCTTCAAACAATAAATAAATCACTGAACTTTATTTCAAAGTAACTTATCATGTGTGAAAATGTTTCTACACGCGACTGGAAAAGACTACATGATTCATTCACGCATACTTGTGAGCAGCAACGTAATAGCAGATCGCTTGAAGTCGATAAACATCTATGCCCTGAACCTTTCCTCTATTCGGAAGTGATTCTTCTATCTCTTACACCTTTGACTGACTGAAATTAACATCCACCACCGAACATGCTACGCTTATTAAAAACCTCACTTTATCGAAAAAACACTCAGTTGTAGAAAAAGGTTTGCGCTTGCCAGTGCCGTTTGCTTACACTTGTAAATTGTACTGTGCACACACTAAAATTGTACATATACTTGATATGGTGTTAATTCAAGCATTAAGACCAGAATTTTGCAAAACTCTCCCCTCTACACGTTGAACGAAAGCAATGTTTTCTTTTGCTCTTGCTAAAATCTTCGCTGAAAGCTAATACGTAAATCCCATCATAGATAAGAAAAACTGTTTTAAAATGTCATTTTATGGCGCATTTGTCAGGTGAAGAAAGTGAACCATACCACTTTGGATAAAATGAGGCAGATCAATAAAAAAGTTCCAGAAAAGTAACGGAAAATTGATAACCGCTGAAAAATTCAAAAATTGCACCTTCAAATAGAAGGTAAAAAACAAGTTTTCTTAGTCATACAACTTTCTCTCCTTTTTCACTTTTTTTCCTGTCTCCAGGCACTGATGACGTCAGCACAGAAACGATGTCTATATAACCACCAGTGCATTCTTGGCGATATGTCTGTTGTGATCTGCAGGCTGAGCCTACTGTTGGGATCCATTGTAAATTTTTATCAACTCGGTGAACTCCTTTTCAGCATATGTCAACCTTGCCATTTTTTATTGACAACATCTGCATTCGCAATCAAGTTGAAATCGTAAATGTCAGTTGATGGTGTGATTTTGCACAGTTTTAAGTTAGCTTCTTTGCAACTGATTTGTCGCCTCAAAAGTTCATGCTTTTTGTTGCTTCAAATTTGATTTTTTTTATGCTAAATGTGATTCGAAACAAGCATTGATTACAAATAACTTCACTCCACATTTGAGACATGAAAGGAATCTTTAGCAAATTTTAATAGGATATCGATTTCACGCAACGCTACACATCTTCAGTCCTGAAATCTTATTCAAATAGAATCTGTTGCCAAACAACACGTTCGGTAACAGCAAGAACTGATTAGTCGCTAACAACGATGAAAAGAATCACAGAAAACATAGCTGACTACAGTGAGACTGACACTCAGTATTGCAAGCTGCAGTTAGGATTCATAGCCAACCAACCATTTGAAAACCTGGATCTTTGAATTTCGCATGATTTCCAACATTTTTTTTGTTTTCATCCCGTGAAAATAATTTCGTTATTCCCAAAAATGTTGGGGAGCGTAGGACCTTCTGTGTGAAGTTGGAGGAACCGACCTATTCCGGCTCTTTACATCTCTACTGTGCTGACCACACTCCGTTCTCTGGACACTCTTGAAAAGATTTCCGGGGTTCGTCTACTACCAATTGTGCGACATGGCCGTTGGTGGACGCGAGAAGTCGAAACACGGTGACAACCCCGTCTGTAGCGTCTAATCGACGACAGGACGATTTGTCGACAATATGTTTCGGCGACCGAGCGTTTTACCCATGGACTGACATTTTTATGACAGGAGAAGATTTTGTGGTCGATGTGTTACGTTGAGGTCCAGCCATTTCGCTAAATTGCTTTTCATCCAGTTGCGCTCGACAAAACGTACGTGTTGCCACCTCCAAAACATGAAAAAAACGCCGATTAGCTCCTTTCCTGACTTTACTTTTATGCAGTGGTTTGTTCAAGTACGTGTAGAGAGAGAAAGAAAGAGGAAAAAAGAGAAAGAGTGAAAGAGATTTTTTAAAGAGAGAGCGATTTAAAGAGAAAGTTTCTTGTGAGAATGAAGTCAAGATTTAAGTTAAAATCGTTTTCTAAAAATGATGATGACTGTCAAATTTCTGTTTCTACATTTCTAGACTTCTAGCTGCAAAGGTCATCCAGCAAGGTATGTATTTTATGGGATGCAACTAAGATGTTATTACAGCACTCCCTTTACAATGCACTGTCGTCAAAAAGTATCTCATTTTTAGTTTTTCACTGTCACAACTAATGGAGTCAAATTTTACTGCTGTAATTTAAAAAACCATCTTCTTGTTTAATTGTCACAAGAAAATGATACCTGGAGATGAAAGGTAAATATCTCAAAAGTCAAACAAAAAGCAACTGTTTTCCTTGAAAACCTACAATTTGCGAAACTGCGCTCAATCCAAGTACACCTTTAAAATTTGCAGCATTAAACCTTGCTTGCTTCTGACTTCAGGCTTCCTTGCTGATCTTGATACCGTGCAAGCGTTACACCGTAACTGGCAACCTTCTTCATCTTATCTTTCTTTCATACACTAGCGCCACACTAACTTGAAAAGCAAAATCTCAGGCGCTTTATTTGGTTGATTCACTAAATGGGGGCAATTGTGCAACACCGAATGCCTTCTCACGTATAAAGTTTTGTATGGAGATTACTGCAATGCATCCAATTGTCAGCTTGATGTCACAGACGTTCAGAACGCATACCCAAGTCATGTTGGAAACATTCAAAGTTGTCAAAAACCAAATATTTTGTTGATCAAATGATGTCTGATAGCACATAAGCAAAGTCAAAAAAGGCATGCGCAAGAGGTGAAAAATAATGAGCAGATAGAACAGAAAGAAAAATGATTAAAACTGCAAAAAGTTAAGTTAATCTTCGCGTAAGTTTCCCTGTTGCAATGCGACGCTTTCAACGAGAGATGCTTGGCTGAAGCTTCAAACCTGAAAACAAGTTTCTCCTAAACATTTCTAATGAGCAGAAGATAAAGAGATAGTTGCATAAAACCTAATGTGAAACGTTTTACATGGCTGTAACCGCGACGGAAATGATTAGTTTTCCAGAGTATGTCTCCCACTGTGTGGTTACGTTCGTTGCCATTGTTCACAGGAATTTACAGCAAGTTGTCGCTTAGTAAACCACAAAGCAATAGTATCAGAAGCGGCTTTATCAAATTAAAACTAACTTTCACTTCCGCACCGTTTCGCCTGCAATTGCTCCTCCCTCGCAACGCTACAATCCAAACATAAACAAAAAGGCCAATGTCGCGAAACAATGACGCGCTTCCGGAAGAGTTTGTTTGCTTAAGACCTGGCAAGGCGAGGCGGGTTACGACAGAGGGCGCGCGCCGGCCTGGCCGACGATGACGCAAACCGTGGTCGTTTGCGGCGAGGAATGTCGCCTGCATTCGAGATGATTTGTTGTCACGATCGACGCGATCGTGTGATTTTAATTGAAGAGCTGCTGTCCATTGTCGCCATGTTGCTCAACGGCCGGCGTGCAACACACCCTGAGAGGAATCCGGATGGTAGGATGCTGCCACTTCAGCACGCTGTGGGAGGACGCCCGATCGCGCGTCGCATTGTCTTCCGCGATCGCTGTCCGGACCGCAGAAATTCATTAATGGTCTGTTTGAGTGTTTCGAATCGCGCGAATTATGCCAAACTTTTAATAATTTCTTAGGAATGGTAATTCCGGGACTTTTCGATTACTTTAATCGTTCATGTGTTCGTTTCCTTACACGTGCGGCCTTAGAAAAAAGACTAAGAGGGACAGCTGTCCACTATCGAGCGTTTTGTAGATGACAGTCGTTCCGAAGAATTCTTTCAAGAAGCTGCATACCTTCACTCGAGGCCGGGAATCGTTTGATAACTGATGTTACGGGTTCAGACAGGTCACAAATGTTATAATATGAGGCATACACGTTCCAAAACACAGACCTCTTGCGGAGATGTCCATCATTTCTGGTAAATCTGAGTTGTTCTCTCAAACGAAAACAGCCCGATGGTACGAAAGATTGCCTGACTGTGATAACATCAAGTACGAAAGTTTGCTACGTAAGAATTTGAAATCTTTGCATTATGATGTCAGTCTCCCCCGACAGCTTTCATAACTTTCCAACCGCTCTTACCGGCAACATTCAACGGTTGTAATTCAAACCAAAGTTAAAAAAGATTGCAGGAACAGGAAATATCTGATAGAAATCATTTTCGGACGTTTCTGTAAAAGCTCGTTTATCAATCATGAACTTGTATGACTAGTCTCTTTGACGTAAGCAGGTATTGTTTGCGTCCACGATAACGTTCTTGGAAGACGTCTGCCACCAACGTTCTTGGAAGACGTCTGCCACCAAAGAAGCGTTACTTGCTATTAGCCTGGTGAAGCACGCTTTCCTTGATATTTCACACTTTCTTTGATATATTTTTCAGTTGATATTTTTCAAGCTCATATCTCGCTTGCTGTGTCGCGAACTACCGTTGGTCACGTCACAAAGGAAACTTCCCGGCCAAACGTTTACATTCGCCCCGAGCTGGGAACCATAGAAGCACGGCACAGGGCTTATAAATCAATCACTGACGGTGGAAGGCGCTTTAATGGCTCTTCGCCGCTAACTGCTCTACACTTCCGGTGTCTGCTTACTCATTTCAACTCCACACATTACCTCAGAACAGGAAAAGCTTGTCACTTCGCACCGAATCGTCTACAAAAGGGAAAATTGATATGACCTCCACATCTGGGCTGCAGCCGTAAAGTCGTCATCCCCCTGTGGATGGCTCTCGCGTTTCATCGCTTTGGTCATTGTTGACGAAAGGATGATCGTCTATTGTTCGTGTTTACTTTTTCTGGCAAGTACGACATTTCTGTGGATCGCCTAGCACCCCAAGTTCCAGCGTTTTTTTGTACGTGTAGTTCTTCTTGCGCGCTCTTCAGTCAGAATTTGAAATCAGACCACACGAGCTACTGGTGGCAACTACAAACGTTCATGATCGAGAACAAGTTTTGCAGTTGAAGTTGTCCATAACTTGAACTTTGTCAATATCTGGCGCAGAGGTCACCACTCGGGGTTCCGCGGAATCCTAGGGCGCCATTTGCAATACTCGGGGATTCCGGGAGCTAATACGTCTTTAAATGTATCATTACAAAATATATTTTCAAAAATGTCATCAAACCTTAATGCAAATTGCTACGAGTTCGCCACTGGGTGCCGCAAATTATATTTCTCTTCTGTAGGGTACCGCAAGCCTAAAATGGTTGGGAAACACTGGTCTAGCACCACCAAGAAGTAGAATCAAGACTTTTCTGACCGAAAATAGAGACTACGTTGACAATAGTGACGTCCCTAGATTGGTTTGATAGCCATGCCATTTGTAACGTATAGAGAACAATACATTACTATGGCCACGCCGGTATTGTCGCAAAAACTCCCGAGTTCTTTGAAATACAGTTTCTACCATGTCCGTATTCTATTATCGTTTTTGACGCAAACGTAAATTTTTGGTTATATTTTCGTTAATGAAAAAGGCTTTCGAATGTGAGCTGAGGTCATCAAAATGAAAATCAAGTAATTTTTTTCTTTTCATTTCCTAAAAGAAGTTTTATTTTTTCAAGAAGTGTTTTAAACGGTCATTATAAAAGTTGACCACCTACTTTGAGTAAAACATACCATTTCCATCCGACTCTCTCTCCTGATTGCCACTGAAGAAGATAAAGCAACGCTGGATCTCTTCTGTGAAGAAAGGAAAGTTGAATCGATTTGAAGCGGTTTGTTTTTGTGTAAACCTCAGACAACGTTCCGCTTGGTTTATTCAGGAGCGTTGTCACCAACACGACAGTTGACAGCAGATAACAACTCAACGCAAAACGGGATGTTAACGCTCAACACACCACGTTGTTTATGAAACAACAGCACATTTCAAGACACAACACACAAAATTACACAACTTGACACAAACACACGCCAGCTTATCCCCAATCATTAACAAAATGTACTGCGTGTCATTTACAGTTTAACTCAAAACCGGCCACAGGCGGCGCGCTCCAAGCAAACTGTCAGCAAAAGTTTTAATCGTTAATTCGTTCCTCTTGGTTTAACGTACGCAAATTGCTCCCAGTTTTCACCTGAAAACATTTATACAAATCCTCTCCTTGCTAAAGTTACGTGCTCTTGCGCCTTACAAATCTTGAACTTAAAACCTATGGAGCAATTTTGCGCATACTTGGAGTCCAAAAAGTTTTCAATACACCAATCATAGCACGTAATGAACTCAGATGAAGGAATGAATTCATCCCAAAATAATTGGCTATGTTGTGCACTTTGCAGACACCATCGCTGAAACATCTGGCTTCTAGCGAGAGTTTGTTAGACAATAAAGCACTTTTCTGCGCTACATCTGAGATTCAGTTGTCTTTTCAAGCAACCTGATGAGGATTTGATTTGGTGATGCTGTCAAGTACTTCGTGGCAGTTGGTTGAAAAAGCTCTGCGTATATACACCAGTGAGAGCTCGCCAATGATGACTGTGTCTTTCACCGATGACATCACAGCAAATAAATTTGTTGTGCGAGCATGCGGGATTTTGAAAAAAACGCAATGTGCTGCGCAAACTTCTCACACGCTGTATGCTTTTCATTTTGTTCAGTCATGCATAAAGGAGTTGTTTCAGTTCTTGCTTTGTCAGGTGCACGTTTTCACAAACTTGGGAAACAAGATCTGAAGTGACTAAATCTTTAGTTTTGTTTGAAAAAGAACGTAAGTAATTAAACTTTGGAAGGAAGGTTACAAACTCGATGATGTAAAACGGCAACTGCTGAAGCAGCGATGCGTTAAATCCAATCCATCGATTATGTTTAAGCCAAAAAAGCATCTTGTTTGAATTGCCCAAAAAAAATCGCAGTCTTTTAAACAGCAAACAAGATTAACGCGCACATTTGCGTTGGTAGCCGTACAAACGCCCGCATTCATTCAGCTCTATAACATTTTCACCGGTGTTCAAAAATTGTTGTTGTGAAAAAATGGACTCAATTGTTCATCTCGGGCTTGATCATACAAATGGACATTGCTGCGGGAGGAAGCGGTTTCCAAAACGACCATGTCGTGCTTCGCAGCGCTCTGCTGAAAGGGACCGAAGGCTTTCAAACGCTATTTAAGTGCACAAGAATAGTTTGTGTGCTGGTGTAGAGATTGGAGTACGGGACTAACAAATGGTAATGGTATTATTTATAGATGTTAACACTTGCATAGCAACAGTTTTGCGCAGCGGTTCCACCTTCGGTAGCAACGACCTTTGTTTTTATTTTTTGCCTAAGTTCGCGGGCTTGGTCGTCCTCTTATGTGAAACATTTATTTTTACCACTTCCGTTCTCTGTTATTGTTGTTGTTGATCTTGTTTGGTGGAGGCTTTATTCAAGTTTTTTTAACAGACAAGACTGCCATTGGTTAGTTTTTTTTCTAGTGTATGTACAATCATTTGCTGAGTATACCTGGTGTCAAGCGAAATTTCTGACCTCCGCGAAATTTCTGACATAATATTGCATGTCAGTTATTTTGCTTCTCAGAGTGAAGGAATAAACTTTGGCTGTTACTTTTTTCGTGTATGTTGCCGAAATAAAAACTTTTGGTTAGACTTCAGATAGTTCACAGCAAGCATTAGATTGGGAAAAACTAACCTCAATTATTTTTCTTTTTGTGCCACTAACCCAAATCTTAACCCTATGCTTTAACGTAAACTCTGAGCCCTAATCAACAGTTCTTAGCATATTTGATATCTCAGTGAATAGCCACCGCTTGGGAAATGCATGACTTGGAATATCACTTTGCGCATGTGCAGATGGCGTAAAGTCAGCGATTTCGCATGTCAGAAATTTCGGTTGAAACCAGGGGAGCCACTATTCTGCTGAATATTAATTTAAGCTCAACACAGTGCGTATGTCTATATGCGTGAAAGTACCAGAGGTCTGGAGTTGGTATCAAAATAAATCGTTTCCTTCTCTGCTCCGGCAAACGTTTGCCGGAATCCTAGTTCTATCTGCAGACAAGCAAATTTTTTCATACAAACCTTTCACAAATTTACTTGTTTAACTTTCCAAAATGGTTTGAACTCCTGTACTCGGAAGTAACTTCCAAACAGCAGGTAAATTTTTCATCCGCATTTTTGTGGAAAAGTGCAACAGTGTTAGAAGAGCATGCGTGTGTAATTGACAATTTTTGTCTCAATATTAAATTAGTTGTGCATTACAGCATTATTTAATCTAAAGACACGACCTTGCAAAACAGCGGCTTAGTTCGGGGGATACGGGATCGGTGACTGTTTCTTCCGACGCGAACTGTGTCGCAGCTCCGAACATCGCTCCCAGCCCAGGGCAAGCACGTTTCCGCTTGGACCATGAAAAATCATCCATCTTCAATTCCAAATCCTCCATNCGAACGTNACTGTTCATCGTGTACCTTCTTTGCGATGCCGTAAACCGCCTCTTGCAAAAGCACGTTGCTGCTTGTATTATAAATCGACCTTTCAATTATATACCGTATTCAGATGATGCGCATGCGCAGTGGGTTCGAGCACAACTGGATGTATACCGCAGGGTGAAATTGTTGTCAGCTTTTGCATGTAAATGTGAACAAATACTTTTACGTTTATGTTCATAACGAATAGCTTTCAACACTTCTTTAAACATTTGCGCTGAGGTTGACACTTTACAATTCTTAGATTAATAATGTTGGCTGAAGCACCCCACTGTGGTGGAAAATGTAGCCACATCCACCGTCCTTTAGAACCATAAATTGCACAAAAAATGTTGAGTTTTTCATTACTTTTTTCCACTCTATTGCGTTTTTTGCTTCGTACCGATGAGACAAAAAGCTTTTCAAGTCTGGAGACTGCGGAAACCCGATAAGCACACCTATCCACTCCCGCGGCACTGGCACGAGGAAATAAATATAGGTGTTATTACTGTCACATAGGCGACCAAAAGGGTTCCTTTGTACCCAAATGTAGATCAATCGAAATAACTCCCTGCTTGCTTGTTCGTAATTGCTTTGCGGAAGAAAAAAACGTACAATGTTCTAAAGAAAGTCTTGAATGCTTACAATTTGCCCGCAGTAGCCAGCAATTTGGTGAAACACTTTATAATAGCTAGCATGACCCTGCCTATTTAGCATGTGTAGTAATTTGGTTATTGAGAAGGTTTTACGACGACTTCACTGGGACAAAAACGTTGATAAGCATTGGCTCAATTCTCTGTTTGATTAAAGGCAAATGCCTTAATTAAAGTACATTCGACAAGTTGTTACCGTAAACAGCTTATTTCTTTCACTCTGCATTTAGTGACACTTCACGTGTATTGTTATTGTGAAAGAGAAGTCGACAAATATATACCATGACTAACGCGCTGCGTACAATCACTGATCAAAACACGAAAAACACCAGTTTGAATGGCTGGAAAAGACTATAATTAACTTGTTTTCATGGTGAAGAAAGCATTTCCTGTACTTCTACTGGTTTTCAGTGGTCCACTAAATTTCTATATTTCTCGTGTGCATAAAAGTCCCTGTCAGATTTTCTCCCCGTTTGTTACTCATTTCACAAAGCGATTAGTAAATATTCCGTCCTACCAGTTCGCACGTTGTAGTGTCAGAAAAAGCATCGTATTATTCAAACTTCTGTTCTGATCAAGACAAGATGAACTGCGCTGAACCTATAAGCAGCATTTTGTCACAATTATGTAAACGCCGTCCAGCAACACGTTTGGCGTGTTGTTGGCGCTACAGCGGATAAGTCGCTAATCGGCGTGACTCGATTTGCTGCAGCAACAAGGATCAGAACTTGAAAAGCTTGGTGTCCACCTCAAAAGACGAGCTCTGGTGAGGTAGCGCGATTGATACGAAACTTCCGCTGCCGCGTTTAGATTTTTATTAGGTAATACGTTGCCCTTTTTGTTTGGGTTAATAGCAACATTTTGCAGTGAGTCATTGTTTTTTCAAACCTATAATACGTTTTGTCATTTTGCTGAGCTGGTTTGAAGCCGAACCGGAGGTGGAAGCAACGTAAGGTGCGGTTTCATAAATAACGCTTGACCTGCTGTTTTTAACTCTGCTTGGATGCGGTACGCACCGCTGTTTTCTTTTTCGGTATTCCTTCGTCCCATTTGACGGTTACAGGCCCACCACATGGCGGTTCCTCTTACCCAAGTTTCCAATGTTTTTTCGCTACTCCGGTANTTGCCGCATTGTTTACTGAGCCACCACACACCATTTTCACTAANTCAAAGCCAGCATGCGAAGTTCTTCCTTCACTACAGTTGCAGATGATTGTCACAATAGCTGCAGAAAAAACGATAACCATGGCATCAGGCAGATTTAGACACAACCACTGTTTGACGAACGAAGCAAAAGCTCAGCAGAATCGAAGTTATTACCGCAAGATAAAGGTTTCCGTGAGCTCAACACACACAGTGTGTTTGACTCAGTGAAGCAAATATTAAGACACTTAGGAGAATATTCTGCGTTGCTTTACCAGCAGCGTCCTTGCCTTGCGGACATGACCCCGTAACGCTTGACTAGTTTCTTCATGCTGCCATCGCAAAGTGGTGTAGATTGTAGAAAATGAATCCTCTCTTGCCTCGTGCAATTCTTTTTTAAAAAAGCTTGCAACGGACTGTATTCGACAAGCATGAGATAACCAATTTTTGTGAAACAGCCGACGAAGATTGAACGTCAGACGGATGTCAACCTTTTCTTTAGGAGTGAGTTCCAATATTTGAAATTCGATAAAACTGTTTCCAAGAACTTTCAAGTCTTTCACGATTGGAAGTGATATACCGCGCTTGTATCAAAAATGCTTTGTTGTCATCGCGGAGGCTTAGATCCCAACTGCTAGTTCGAAGGAAGCCGTTACGTAAAATTCCTCAACGCCTACATACAGAGATGTTTGCAGTACACATGTTTGTTAAAAGCGGGCTATCGCCTCCTCACTACAACCAAGGTTTCGTTCTGCGTCACTACATTGGTCCGGCACTTCAGCCCGGTTGTACATCTTCAACTCTCCTAAGACTTTGCAGCTAATATCACAATGACAATTCCGTGTCTGAATGTAATACAATCATCAAATTTCGCTCTGCGAAAACAGACGTCGCTAGGTTTTAGTGGATACGGTGGGCAACATGACATCTCTGGAAAGTATAGAAAGCTATCAATGAAATTGTTTTACATCCTTCCAAGCGGAGGAAAGATCTCTTGTGTATGTGGACTACTTTGCTGAAACAACGGAGGTGAAATCAAGCGTAACGAGATCACTGACATTTTCCTCCAGCCTGCAGAAACAAATTTTAGCGGATTATTTAAGATGGTCTATTTTCTAACTTATACTTTTTGTATTGCAGTTGGTATTTTGAAAGATTTTGTTCCACAAATCGCTAAAATCAAACCATGTTTATCATCTGCCGTCCGCAAACCTCGATAGTTGCTGTGACAACCACCTCCCATAACATCAGCAAGACTGTCTGCAACGTCAAAGTTCTCACAGTCGCGTCAAACGTGGCTTGACGTCATCTTACAGCGTTTGCGGGCCAAGCTGATGTTATCCTGTTGGTAGCTTCAGAGAAGTTCAAACAAAAAAGACTGACGGTTCAAACAAACGTTTATGTCAGATAAAGGAGATCAGCAAGCAATGAACATGCGTAACCACGGGCCTCTTAAGCTTGCTGTTTTACAACTATTCTTTATTATGGAAACTGCGTGCAAGCATGCCGGTTGTTTGACACTGCAAATCACTTTGTGCGGAAATCAAGGCGATGTTTCCGCCTCTGGTCTCCGGGAATTGTGGAAAGCTCTTCCCTTTGATTGTAAGTCGTCCAGTTTGTTGCCTGGTCCACAGCACGCTGCTGGTTTACCTCCTGCATTCCAAGGTGTCCGCCATTCCAAACTACCTGAAAAAAGTAGCGGGGTTGTTGAAACTGGCTGGGCCTCTTTTTGCAAAAAGCAGTGTGCATTGGAACGGGGTTGAATTCAGTGGCGTAACTAGAGGTTTGAGCTAGGGGGAAAAACTTAGCTGAAGGGGTCCACTACCCAACACTCAGAAGAAAAGTTAAAAAATAATAGTAAATCCGGATGTCGTGTGAATATCTGTACTAGCTAAAAAAACGATAAAAACCGCGCAAAAGGCAAAAATAGCAACAACCTGCTGAAAACCAAAAGAATATTAAATATCAAAGTGTAAGCTAAAGTGGGCCCAGTTTTTACATTTAACTTTCCAGGGGAACGCCTCGAACCCTTTCCCCTCCCCCCCGTTAGTTGCGCCCACTGGTTGAATTTCTTTTAGAGGCTTACATAATCTTTGCTCTCCAAGAAATGACCTTTTGATTTTATACGAACCACCACCCAAGCAGCTGCGCAGATGGCGCCAATGCTTGCAAAGACCCGATCTCCGTGTTTGGTAACAAAGGAAGGAGGCTCCGTGCTTAAAGATCAGAAAATCTGGGTGTTTGCTTGCGACGTACGTGGTAGGCATTTATAAATGCTGCATTAGCTTCACGTTGAATGTCTACAAATGTCCGCCTCCCCTCTGGCAGGTGCAACCTGTTAATACGACGATGTATGCGTGGGTTGAGCAAACAAAAAATATTTAATCGATATCCGTAAACGACCTTATATGGGCTTCGTTGTTGGCGGTAATGAGCCCGTCTTCCTTTACAATTACATGTTGGATGGTCAGTGTAAATACCACAGCCATTTTTGTCCTTTTCGGCACTTCAAATATCCTTTTGCTTAATACGCGTTTGCTTGGTCAAGTGCTGCCCAAATGTGGAGATTGTATTTTCAAAATGGGCGTTAATTGATTCCTGTGACAAAAACTGTTTTCAGAACGCCCTAAAGTTTCGGTAGCAGAATGAAAAGCTCTTGATTGTGATCCTGTAAAAGCTAGGTATGTTTGTGTGTAGGCGTAACATTCAATCCATCGACCTCCGCGAGCTTCGTTGTGACCGTGCCGCTTCTTTTAAGAGCAACCTTACGACTTTTCTCAAAGACCCGTCTAAGATTCGAACTGAACTCTTTGAAGATTCAGTTGTATCATACAGGTTATGAACGCCTTTTCCGATTCACCACTCTGCGGACGTGAGCGTCCTCGCATTAATTTTGTTTCAGTTCTGTGTTTTCGATAAATTTTGTGACGTCGCAGATAGTAATTATCGACTCCTTGACCAACCGATCAATAGTTGAAAGTGATTGTTGCGAATGCGAAAGATCCTGTGTGCTTTTTGCAAAGGACGATTGCAGCAAAACGCTTAGATATTCCAAGCAGTCTTTCCTACGCCAGATCATTAGCACATCAGGACTGAAACATGACTTTACCAAAGTGGTTTTACGTGCCGTTGTGATTAAAGACCACTTTCTACGCGCAAACAAGAAAGTTATAATCAGCATAGGAACATAAAAATTATCCGTTGGTCGTTGACGCGATGTCGAGCATCCGTTCCTACGATATGACCAGACAAATCTGCTGAACGTTGTTGACGGGAACTTTGACCTTACAGACACGTAAAGGACCTTGTCGTGTAGCTTTCTACTTAAGCAGAGATTTCGTTGAATCTTCGCCAAACATCGCGGTGAATACGCCCACAGCAGAATGCTCCACCTTGCCATAATATTCAGGTCCTCGTATTTTGAAGAATCGTAACAGCTCCGCTGTATTCTCTTTTGTTCAATATCTGCTTTCTTTCTCAAATTACACCGTTAAGCTTCCCAGCTCTCATTTCTTCTCTTCTGAAAGTATTGCGATGAAAACATTTGGACACCCATAACCGTGAATCTGACCGCGAACGAAGTGTGTGTGGAAGCGGCGTCTGTGCTGGTGGGGGTATCCACACTATCCAGATCCCAATTTTCAAAGCAGCTGCCATGAAAAGAGAAGTCTGTCGTGCTGCAAGTACAACCGTTATGTGAGTGGCCAGTTGAGCTTGCTGTTCTGCAGCATTCCGACGCACCAACCTTTTTAATGCACTGGGGAGAGACTTGGTTTGGGAGATATATGGAAAGGTTTTCATAAAAATTCAGGAAGAACTTTCTGTGATTAGTTTCTTTTTTGTAATATTGCTAAATTTTTTGCGCTTCTAAGATTAAACAACAAAAGCAACGGCTTTGGTGAATCCCCTGAAATCATTGATTTTACATAGCCTTTTTTTTCACACAACTTTGCATGACTTTTAATTTTCACTCTTTTATTTGGGCTTGCTTGGAGAGCTCCAGTTGCTTTGCCTAATCGTTTAAAAAGCAACACTGTTACGAAGTCGTATTCTATTAAATGAGCTGATTATTGGCAATACCAGAACGTTTCTTTTCAGCTTCTTTGAACAACGGATTCGCTCTCCACATCGACGTAGTTCAGCCCCCTCTGCACCACCCAGCACTGGCGTTCTTGCGCCGAGCCACGAAGCATGTATAGAGCATTGCCGGACACTCGCCGTCAAATTAATTTTCACGATGAATAGCAAGGAAATGGCAGCAGCTTACAACGACCATCTGAACATTGGTGAGTCAGGCCAGGAAAGCTCTTGCGGCAAACCGCAAAGAGTTCGTCACACTCGTAGGTCCAGAGTCGGACGACCGTCTTGTTGTTTCCCTCGCCGTCTGTCGGCAGTCGGACACGCGCGGCTGGCAAACCAGCAAGGTGCGCACGCGCGTTTCCAGCACGCGCAGTCGCAGTAAACGTTTCCAGCCGGCCCGAGCAGTCGCTTGAAGTGGCACGCGCTCTGTATATCCGGACAGAAAATCATGCCAGTGAATCACAATGTGCAAGTCGAGACACTTCGCTTCCTGTGAACGTCACAATGCCACAAACCATTCGTCATAATCATACCTTTAATTACTGCACTAGTCTTCAATAATACGAACATCTCGATAATATGGTTTTCAACAGCTGCTTTGACTTCATTGTGGAAAGCTTCGACTCACACCAACGCGTTAGACATCAAGTCGCGAAGACAAATGTACATGTTTCCAATTAAGCGACACTTTCGTAAATTATTTTTAGAGAAATTGCAACTGCTCTGGCGGCTTCCGCGTGGTTTCCCAAAAAAACATTTGTTGTTTGCTTCATCATAACAGAAAACCTACAGTATTAATAACGATTGCTAATTAAAAACAAGTAAATTACATAGACTTTGATAGACAATTACTATACTTTCCATCAAGGGATTGACTACGCTATTAGTTGTGCCATGATTCGAACTTGTATATTTACAGCTGAAATGATATTTTAAACTTATTTTGCTAATCTGCCCAAATCGCTTTGGTCTCCTGTAATGACAGGAAAATTAGACCCAAGTACGAAAGAAAAATGCATTTCTCCTCCACAAAACCTTTCAAACTTGTTGCAAATTTTAACCAGGCATTAAGTTGTCAGAGAAGTAGTGCAGTTTGCTAATATCCGGATTTGATTTGAAAAAACACAGTGCACCCCCTTGTATCGCACCGCTGCATTTATTTAACATCGCAAGCCTCTCCGTTGTGCTGGTTCTTTTGTCTAAAATCCGCCACAACAACTCAACAATAACAAAAAGAACTCGCCAAGGCTGAATTTTCGAAAAAACCGAAAGGTTCTGACTCAGCTTTTCATGTCTTTTTGTCAAAAGCATTCGCAGGTGGACGTAATAATAAATCATTGTCAAGACAAAGGCGTGATTTGCGACGAGGTACCACAGCACGTTCTGTCAAAACTCAGACGATGTGAATTGATTAAAGCTTTGTATTCAAGCTGCGCAGCAGGCTTCGTGCGAAAGACGAGAACGAGTTCGCAAAACATCATTTTCGAAACGACGCATGCGTTGCCCAGAGCAAGTCGTGAATTACAACTGGAGAAAGTATTGAAATATTATGACACATTTTCCGGTAACGCTTGTTTGGCAGCTTGATAAACAAAGACAACTTACGGCGATGGAAGCATCTGAATCCCTTGCAATTTTCAATAAATGGCTCTGTTTAGCCCGAGATGTAGTCCCAGTCGAGCTCGACGTGAGGCTTAAAAACGCCAATAGTTGTTTTGGGCGGATTTAGAGTTAAAACCTGCGACAAACTAGGAGCTTTATGACTTTTTGCAATTGCATTCAGCAGCAAGTCTGTCCACGAAGCATGGCCACAATGTTTCGATAGGAAATACTTCTGTTTCGATAGGAAATAGTGAGCGCTCGACATGTTTTCTAAAACTCGTTTTCAAAGTGCAGTTTGTTCTCTGCCTGTCGGAAATGACGTTTCCATCGCTCTTAAGCTTCAATTTTTTCATCACGCGACAGGATAGCAAACCTTCGTAGCGCCAGGTATCCTTGCAAGCCTGTGGGGGGGGCAGGGATGTCCAGCCGAACCGTTAGCTGTGCGCCTCTATAACAACGACGCTCCGTGGTTATGTGAATCGTGCATGACAATGTTTCTTCGATTCAGCGACGAGCAAACTCTTCACATTTTCGTCATGCAGATTCGTTTGAACTGTATCTGTTCTTTGGTTAGTTCCGAGAAGGTGGCACCCAGTGGCGACTGGGGCACTGGGGCCCAGCGACAGTCTTCGATTACGTTTACATTGGTGAACGCGAAATATATTTTCGTTACTTCTCTGCCCTCTCACGCTCATGTTGCAGGTGACCTGTATCAAGAAATGTCATTCGTAGTTAGGCGTTCTCTCGACTTCGTTCGCTCGCGCTTTACTCGGGCTCATCCGTTAGAGCCCGAGCTGCCATCTGCAATTAAGTATTTTTTTAAAATATAATTCATATCAGATTGTTTATTTTTTGAAGCAATGGATTTTCATAGAGCAGTGGGTATTAACCGGGTGAATGGTTCAACCCAAGTTGAATGAAATTTTTGGAAGGATGAATGAAAGAAGAGGGGTGAATAAGGGTTGAATGATTTTTCTGTTCCTAAAGTTTGTATCCTCTGGTTATCGCACTTATCTTGTTTTTTCCACCCAACACATATCAACAATCGTGAATAAAACCACGAACTTTAAGTGTTCTAACATTACGTCTAAAGCAGTGCGCAACTTTACACTTCAGAAAAATCGTATTATGGTGCAACAAACTGTGTCTATGACTTAATTGGGATAAATATTACCAAGGTGTGTCATGTTTAGTTCACCCTGGTGAAGGAATCTTTGCTGTGCTCTGCACCAGCGTCCGGTGCTCCTGTGCAAAACGTTATCTGCTAGAATAGCAGTACGTTTGAAAGTTTCATTGTTAATCTCGAGTGAAAACCAGACACATGAAGACTGATCAGAGCAGCCTTACCAGTCGAAGTACAGGAATGGCCTATTTGTGATATTTGCATGTTGCCACTTTGATATTGATTCCATCATATAATAATACATGTTTATATCTCAGGTAAAACCTGCAGAATGTCTAAAATATACGTATAAAAATGCTTTGTTTTGATAGAAGTACAGTAAATGCAAATCTGAAATAGATCAGGACATGCCAGCTTTATCGGCTTCGCAATTTAAAGAACCTGGTTCGTAAAGGAAGGTTAGCGCCCAGAATAAAATCCCTTCAGCAAAATCTTTATCAGAGCGTCTTTCAAAACATATATCTATTGTGGAGAATATTGGGTTGGTTTGCTTGAATCCTCAGAGTATGATGAAAATGCATTAAATGCTTTGCAACAACTGGTGCTCATGACTACCACGTACATGTCAAAGAAAAGGATTTTTGTGTTTGGTCAAGCTGAAAACTACAAAGCGAAATGCGTTGATTCGTTGATGAGGGTGGCATTGGAGGAATTCATTCATCTACATTTTGAACAGCTGATCACTAACTTTACAGAACGGCACAGTTATTGGTAAATGATTTTCTGTTGTAAATATTTGTAGTTTCCTATCGTTTTTTGTGGTTGTGTTATTGTGTCTGCAGCGGCAGAGGTCTGGAGTTCGATTCTCACTGAGCCCATCGCTTCCAGGTTCTGTGTCGTCGCTCATTAAAATAAATAGGATGACTACATTTGTTGCTTTCATAGCTTCGCATTTCTTGACAGTTAACGCGGATTCGGCTGGTTTTAAATGAGTCACTTAGCTTGTAAGTGGATTTTTTATAAAAATCAAACTCAGCGATAACATTGTAGGCTATGTGGTTAGGGTATTATTGTCACATATGCCATGCATTGGCAATAGGATGAATGGAAATGCAGCAATCGATAGCAGGAGTGTAGGAAGCCGAAAATGGTTAAGAAGCACTGGTACAATCAATGGACAGTTACAATTCGAGAATAATTTCAAAACCAACGATAAATTGTCCGGTAGCTCGGGCTAATATGAATGACCTTGTATGCAGAGAACTAACGGGCGTTATCATTGCTCTGTGACGGGCATAACGTAACAATGGGCGAGTTCTTATAAGAACTTCTCTTTCATTGTTACGTAACACACGTCACAGAGCAATGATAGCGCCAGCCAGAATGATAGCAAATGGAAATTTCAGTGACGCAAGCCTCGAACGGTTGCATTCAGGCAGTACTGTATAATCGCGACTTGTAGATCAATTTGCTTTGCAAAAATTTTTTATTTCTCTTTTTAGCCTTAAATTACAAACGGAGGAAGACATATTGCTTAAGTAGTTTGGGAGTAGAAATATTGCGGAAAAGCGAGAAGTTATACGAACAGGAATGAAAACTAAATTTGGAAAGGACTGTATAAGAAATACGTGATAAGCTCGAGCAGGGCGCAACCAGCTGATCGGGGTGGAGATGTCCGATTGTCCCCCACCCTGGTTGCGGGTCTGAGCCCGAGTGACGCTTGTTGACCTGGAGTCGCCTTTCGTGGCACCTAATAGTTTAAAGGGAATATATAGCGTGATTAGATCATAATCCAACTATTTCGTCTTTGGAAATACTTCACTTACCAAAACTGCAAGCTCATACTCAGTGCAGTTTAACCGCAACATAAGTTTGATTTGCCAAAATAAGACTTGTCCAAATCACAGCAAGAAGCTTTATATTTGCCCGACAAAATCGCAAACTTAAGTAATTTGATATTTTGCAAACAAACACTATTCTATGTTTTTGTTTGCAACGATCTTGTATTTTTGACCCACAGCGAAAATGGGTAAGATTGAATTTTGCGAGTGTGTTTCATTTGCAAACTGTTGCCAGGACCTTTACAACTTGTTGCTGATACGGAATGTTGATAAGCCTTCCCCCGGGGGCAAGTAAGTTTTACTGCAAGGGCTAAACACGCGCACTGGCTGCTGCCAAACTTGCTGTGATTGCGGTTGTTGCCATGGCAACCTACGTAATCCACGCATGAGTGTGCTGAAGTCGCTGCGCAACTGACGCAAGGTTTGCGTTGCGACGTTCGATGTTTTGAGACAAACATTGCGTGAGAGTTTGCGCAGGGTGGGCTTTGAAAGGAACTGAGCGAATGGAACGCTGAGTCGGGAGCGTTTCATGTCTCGTCCAAAACTTCACGAACCATTGTGCGCGCCATTATTCCGAAAATAATTCCCTGTCTTCTGTTTGCTTAAGGTGGTTTCTGGTCCAACTTTTAAGTTTACGCGAAATATCGCCAAAAAAAGCAAGGCAGTGAAATGAATTTGAACGCGATGCTTCGTCCTTGGAAATTTGGGTGTGTACAGACAAGCGGTATTGATTGCAGCGACTGTATTGATTGCTGCAGCTGGACCAATTTGTATGTATTGTCCTGCGGTAGAAAGCCTTTCTAAGAGAAGAAAACACAATAGCAATGTTGAAAACGTAATGACCTTTCTGCCACCTACTTTGAGACACAAATGTTTTGCTAATAGCAAGCAAACATAATCATGAACCAAGCAAATCATGCAAGATCAGACAAGACCAGAATCAGGTACAAAAACACAGAAAAGAGTATTGCTTTTCGTGAAATATTACAAAAACCTTTAAACTGTGGGAGACCTTTTTGCTTATTGCAAGGTTTTGCAAAGATTTTAAAGTTTTGCTCA
>JGI24159J19872_10001501_pt1 | contig 25825 bp, 11 predicted proteins | sample Ectturendosymbi4_FD_19872 | JGI IMG/M metagenome (IMG submission 19872)
TAATTGCATCTAAGATTACAAAAATGTTTCAAAGCATTTAACTTGGAAAATGATACGGCCCGGTAACGAACTCCTCACGGACCGGCACCGGGCCGCGGCCCTGTGGTTGCCGACCACTGTGGTATAAGTCAATGAGATTGCTAAAGAAATGAATACACGCGTTTTTGATATTGCCATAGCGTTCACGCAAGAGGGTGATTAGTGGATGCGAAGTTTGCCATGCAATTTGCAGTTTGCCGTGCAAGATGACAGACCAGAATGAAATCAAATCGTTGCAAAAGCANGAAATGCCAGGATTGGGGTTTGATTATNCCTATGGGGCAAAAAGTTGGCTTTCTTTTGGCGAATTTCAAACAAATCATTCGCTCATTTTCTCACACAATAGCCACACTGAAAGGAGGCCAACCGAAACAAATAATACTGCAAGTCATTGGGGGATCTGCAGTCTGCACAGAGATTCTGTCGTCGGTTTTGTGATTTTGAAACAACTGGCATGTCACTTTAGCTGCAGGCCTGCTCTCTGTCACAAGATTTTGAAACAGCACCACAGGAACTAAAATTGCTCTATCTTCACTCTGGTCCTGTCTTGATAAAGTTCAGTTTTCTTAGACTGAATGATGTTTACGCCTTTCAAACTTCGTTGGTGAAGTTTTTCCAAAGTTCTAAGTGCTTGGGAATGGCACCGAAGATGCTAGAATTGTCTGCATCGACTTATGCGTGTAGGCAGACGTTTAGCGTAACGGACATTGACAAAGCTGCCCACACTTCAGATCTATACTGAGAATTGCAGCAAGAAAGCTTCAGGCTTTAATGCATTGGCTATAAGCAGTGGCGGCTCGTATGTCGGCACTGCGCAAGTGCAGCACCTCATACTTTCACGGTAAATTTCGTTTTTAGGTCAGTTTGTTGTTTTACTTTGATTTATAAGTTTGCATTAAGAAGAAGACTGGACAATATGTTATCCCTTCCCAACAGCAATGCACAAAGCTAAATATTAGACATCTATTTGGTTTTGTATGGGAAGCACTGCAAATGACGAATGTCTGGACCTGTCAGCGCTTACAGCGCCGGTGTCTGAGCAAAGTACTGCAAAGGTTGTGGCCTGTCAATCAGGCACAGCCAACCTGGAACTGCGAGCTGGAGGTGTGGTGTCCGCAGGGCCGGGTTGGCAAGTGCACTGGCTTCTGACTGGCAGCGGAATCACTTTGTTCGTCCCAGTGCTGGTGAGAGGTAGCGTATTAAATTGTAAGCTCTGATGACTTACAATGCGCCGTGATATGACACATTGTACTAAAGTGGTAATGAGGCTTATTTTCAGTGACTACATTTGGTATGTGTTTTTATACTAGACTGCGGAAAAGTGAAGTGAAAAATAATAATGAAAGAGACATGGAGTCTTAGCTGTTTGCGCAAAATTTTTCTGTTATCAGTAGGTCTACAACAGGGCTCTCAACCTGAGCACTCGGCCCCCCTTGGGGGCCACGGAGGGGTTCTCCGGTGACCACGAGCAGAGGCCTTTACTAAATAGCTCAGCCGTTATATTGCAACACCCTATTGATGAGCAGGGGCCACAAGTGTTGAGAGTCTTTGGTAGGGGGCCGCACACCATGAAAGGTTGAGAACCACTGGTCTACAGTCACTTCGTACCTCATTGGTAGGTGGTGATTATTAACGTTGTAGGCTACTGAGTTTAATACCACACGAGGTTGAAAATCGTCCCTGAGGTGATGTTGCATGTAGAGTTATTTCGAATTGCAACGCAAGGTGATGTTGGCTTGTTTGGTAGAACGTGTAGGGCTGCATTCTAGAATGCGCCCAGAACGCATGCTTGACTTGATGTTTTCTCTGCTTCAAATCAGGAACATTGTAGAATAGCATTTCAAAGCAGGCCTACAACTTTGAAATACGTCAGATTTGAAACAGGTGTTAAAAGTCAAGTTTAAATTTGTGCTTGAGTTCAAGTGTCAAATAGGCTTCTGAAAAATACCCTTAACATCAAAATTAATTCTGACTTAAAACCAGACCCGTAACTACGTGGGGCGCGTGGGGTGCGTGGGGTGCGAAGGCCCCCTAGAAAATGTTTCTCCCCCTGGAGATATGCGTTGTGTGTCCCAAGCTGGTCCACCCGGTGTCCCAAGCTGGTTATGGGCCTGCTTAAAAGTGTCCTAAACAAGCCCATGACCAGCTTTGGACACCAGGGGAGGCGAAGAGTTTTCTCAGAGGGGCCCAAATTTTTTAAACTATGTCCAATTGTTTCAAACTATGTCCAACGCATTTTTCCAGGGGGGGCGAAGCCCCCTTGCGCCCATCTTGTTACGGGCCGGTTCTGCAATGTAATTGTAAAGCATGTAGTCACAAACAATCTTTCAGCAAATCGTAAACTATGGTTGCTTGCACTTAATCATAAAAATAAATTCAGGGAAATGGCAATCGATCGCAGCATCGTTCTATTAGTGAGTGATGTCAAATAAATTTGTCAGTATTTCCATGAATAACAATTGCTTATCCTAAGTGATAAGCACTCCTTTCTATAATACGGATGTGTGATATGATCATCTATGGATGTTTGCATTTGGTAAATTATGACTTTTTTATTGTGACGAGTTTTAAGACCACCACCGTGGTGCAAAACAAACGTTCTTTTTCATTGAATGACGGCGAAGGGAATGTTATACGTGTTAAATCAGGGCAGGCTGCAGTGGATCAGCCAACAACAAGCTGAATGTTGTTTTTCGCGTCGGGTTAATGTGTACTTATAACTTCAGAAATACCATGCAGTGCATAGGTGTAGGAGCAAGCGAATTTTTAGGGGTGCAAAGGATTTTTGCCCAAATTTTCCCAAACTTGCCCAAAAAGTTGTCGTGCAAATTTTGCCGACCGTTTTTGGTGGGACCTCCAAAAAATGGTCTTTACTTGTTTTTCTGCAAACGTTGAGCGGCGTATTTGAAGCCAAACAACGTTGGGCGCCATTTTTACCAAGATTTTCAGGGATTTTGCCCAAATTTTCTACAAATCAAAACTTTTGGGGGTGCGCTTTCACCCTCTGCACCCCCGCCTCCTACATGACTGATGCAGTGCCTCACCAGTCATTCACCCCATAGCATATCACTGCAACATAGCAATTTGCGGAAGTCTCACCACTGGATCGTAGGAAAAGAAATGCCATAAGTCAGGGGTGGGCAGTTAACGGACCGCGGGCCACATTTGGCCCGCCGCTGTGTTTTCAGTGGCCCGCGGGATCGTTCAGGAAAATAATTCAAATCTGAAAGTTCCTCGAAGTTATAACTGTAAATGTTAATGCTGAAGCTAACTTGAACCGGGACTTGCTTGCTTTTACTTCCATTAGAAAGTGCGGCCCTTCACTAAACATTTTGGACCCCGAGCAAATTTGATTGCCTACCCCTGTCATAAGTCATAAAAGTCCGCGCCGCCGAAGAAAACCTGATGCCTTTTAGTCTCTTTGTTGGGAGGAGTTGCAGCACCCCCACGAATCACAGCCGCGAGCCGCCACTGGCTACAAGTATAAAAGGAGACCGACAGCACTGCTCCTACTAAAACTGAAAGTATCTTTGTTTGCTGTGTTCTAACATAAATGCATTTACAGGGTGGTCAAAAAAATGTATATATTTTTGATAAAGTAGCATTTTGTATTGGAAGGAATACGAATACTTTGCAATTTTTTCATAGGCTTGTTTCACTTTTTTTCATAGGCTTGGATTATTAGCGTAGATCCTGTCTTTTAGGAATCCCCACAGAAAAACAGAGTACAGGGGATAGAATTGGACAATGTGCAGGCAAAGGGTGTTCAGGACGATGGAAGATGAACCCGTCTCCAATGAAATAACGATGAAGGCATTCGAGTGAAACATTGGAGCAATGGGGTGTTGCTCTATCCTGATAATAAATCACAGTATCCATGTCTACTCCTTGCATCCGCCTCATTGGCGGGATGAATTATCTTCTCATTAGTTCAATGTATCGCTCTATGCACACACTTAGCGGACGTCTATCAGCATCCTCGCTACGAACTAACCAAACACTATGTGGGCGATACCGATGCTCATGAGGCTGAACCTGAGCCCAAACGCGCCCGCAAAACATACACAATTGAAATTTCATATTCTGTTTGTTCACCTGACCCTAACATAGAAACTTGCCTCGTTACTGAAAAAACTGAGTTCAAGAAATCAGGATGTTCTTCAATTCGCTGACTGATGGTTTACCTAAAAAGCACGTCTTTCAGCCTTATTTAGATCAGTCTGAAGTTGTAAAATCTGTATCTTGTACAAAAGCTGGTGAAGATCCTGGTGCATTATGAGCATAACTGAACTCCTTGAAAGATCTGTGTCCTGGAATAAATGTCTTGTTTTCATTGGAGACTGCTCCAAACATTGTCTCACAGTCACGATGTGTGATTTTCTGTCCTGACTGACAGTAGCCAACCACTGTGACTTTAATGTCATCCTGTACACTTAAGAGACAGGAATTCCTGTCTCCCTGAATTTGTCCAGGAGGCGCTTTATTGTGAGTCTGGTTGGAGTGTTTCTGCCTGGAAAGTCCCTCCGAGATCGCCAGTCAGCTGGACAACTAATTTCATCGCGAAATAGGCCTCTTCGATCTCTCCTGCGCGGAATATCTTGCTGCTTGATTCATTGAAGCTGGGAAATAAAGCTTTGAAGCTCCAACTTTGATTTACTTGGAAAACACGAGCCTGAGTTAATTTGATATGAAATGATAGCGATAATAAAATGGATACATCTTTTTGGACCACCCAAGAAATTATGCCATAAGCGTTACATCGTTATGCTTTATTACAGGGCTTCTCAAAGTATATGCCGCGACCCCAAATGGGGCCGCGAAACAAATTGGCTTGAGAAATTAGATATAAAAGTTTTTGTAAACTTTACAAGAAAAGAAAATTGAAAGTAGGCCTTCAGTGGATCTATTTCAACTGCATTTTTGGAAGCAATACCATGTTTCATGCTGTCAGTTGTTTGCTAAGGTGTCTGCCTGAGCTATTAAATTTTAATAATCAACTGAGCACAATAAATCATCTGTTGTAACGTCATGGTTATTGACCAATATGGACCTTGTTGCATCCATTCCGACCCATAGGCATCCTTGTCTTTACAGTAGAACTCTAGGTCTAACTTAGAGGCTAGTGCTAGGCTAGCTGCTTTGAGAGCACATTGATTAGTTTTAGACTAAAGTTTAAAAGCTTCATACACGGTTTCAGAAGTACTTGGGAATTTGATTCAGGACAAGCTAGATCCGAAAAACATACACAATTGAAATTTCAGGCGGCAACACAGGGCCGCAACCAGCGGATATTTTCGGGGTCAAAATGATTGTAACTTGTTGTTGCGCTATTTTCGAGGGGGGCAAATAAGATTGTAACTTGTTCTACCTAACAATTAAACATGTGTTTGAGAAGTTCCGGGGGGACAATTACACGGTTGCCCATCCCCTGGTTGCGGGTCTGCAGCAATACACCTGCCATTATAAGCCCAGGATGAGTTTGCGGAGTTATTAAACGACAAAAGTTTGCAACTACAATTTTCAAAACAGAGTTTGTGATATTTGGATAAGAACAAGAAATGCATAAACTCTTAGCTTTTTGCACAACATATTTTTGTGAAGTGGCGTTCTCAAAATTGATAATCAAGTCCAAAACCAATACTTTTTGAAAAATATTGAGTATGTCCTTCGTCCTCCGTTGTCTTGTATCAATCTACGAATGGGAGATCTGTGTAAAAATCAGCATGTGCATCCATCCAATTAATTGTGATTGGTAACTTGTATAAACTGCATTGATTTTTGTTAATTTCTTCGCCTTACTGTTTCCATTACGTGGTTGTTTCATTACTGCAAAGTTTCTTTCGGGCATTGTGTGTGTTTGTATGATTTCGTCATAGCCAAAAATGCCTCTTGAGATTTGTAATGAGGCGTTCACATGTCTCAATAACATCTAGGTAAACCAACAAAGGTCGTATATAACAGGGCTTCTCAAAATATGCGAAATGTAATTTTTGGGGCGCAAAACTAATTGGCTTGACAAATCAGATCTAAATGTTTATGTAAACTAATGGGACATTTACACGTATCATTGACATCTAGACTATCCATCAAGGGGTCGCCTAGAAAAAACTTTTTTTAAATGGGTCGCAGAAAAAAAGTTTGGGAATCCCTGGTATAGAAAAATATTTTTCAAAATGGGTCGCAGAACAAAAAAGTTTAAGAAACCCTGCTTTATTACGCCTTAAATGGAAAAAACTTTTATGTTAAGCCGTTCAAATCTAATTTATATTAGTTTGCACAAACAATCCATCCCCTGCTCCCGAAGTGTGGCATTATGAAATTTAGAATCTAATACAAGCCACGAGTCAAAGCAGTTACTCAACCTGACCTAGAATGTTGTTTTGCTCAGTTAAGCGGTATAGCGCGTTGGTTTGTTGTTCTCTGAATTTTGTCTTTTCATAGTAAATCTCGCAGTTTTCTTCTGTCACAACAATACTTGGCCTTTTCGACAGTCGTCAAATAGTCTGTAGATGTTATCTTTAAAATCCTTATGTTTGCGTTAGGAAAACAGCTGTTTTGCAGCCAATCCTGGCAGATCACGAGAGCCATAACGGGGATTTTGTCGCTTCAAGCAGATATAACTTTTGCGGTTTATCTGGTCTCGCAGTGCCGATAGAAGGAACCGGTTTGTGGTTTGCAAACCTTTGAGTAAAGCTTGATGCTACATTTGCAGTTACACGTTTCGTTTTAGACGTTCAACTTCTTTTCACGTAAGTTACTGTCATTTAGTGTCTTAATGAAACAGAAAATGTGCAGTTGAACCTATGGTTTTACTGGTGCAAAAATTTAACGGCAGATTTCGCTGAGCGATATAAAAAAGATTTCACCTCGAAACACCGGTTTTTCCCAGTATCGGTGAATGTTTGCCTCTCTAATCTTTTTATTGTCCCTCAAAACCTGGGGCCGGCAACCTGAGGCTCAGCTCTTTTAAAGTGGCTCCCTGGATTTGACAAACTTGAATTTAAATTTACATTAGATGATTATTAGAATTGAGTTGATTACATTTTAGCCTATGTACCTACGAAGTCGCATGAAAAATGAAATGGTGTCAACGTTTTGTTGCTGCTCACGGGTCCTATGTGCTGGAAAATGAAGCAGAATGTCTCTTTTGTTAAGAAAGGTTGCCGACCCCTGCTCCAAACATAAAACCTTCAAGCGAAGCAGCAGGAGACACACTACACTGAACCAAGATTGAATAAAATTGGTCTCTGTGAAAACATGACTAGCGTTGCTCCCACAGTATTATAGAAACTAATCGTGGTAGTTGCTATAACTTTGCAGACATTATTATCGGTGTCATTTCATTATTCAAAAGAATGTTAAACCTGCCGTGAGATTTGACAAAGTGTACATTTTTAATGAATAAATCCAACGTTTTACCACCTAAGGAACTCTGCGTAAGTTATGAAAGTTGTTTTTCGAGGCGGCTTTTTGTCGTTTTGTAGATGCAAGCACGTGAGCGTTTTTCAAATTGATTATGAAACTTAATTAAGTGCATGTCATTGTGATTTTGAAGACTAGTAAAATAAATTTGTTTCACTTGTTACGAAAGCGTTGCTTTGAAGCCAAATTCCCAAGATTGGTGATGATTAGACAGACAGTTAGAAATTAAATTTCAATTTTTCTCCTGTCCTTACAATGAAAACGTCTCAAACCGCAAGTACTATTTTGATTTAAATTACCGGACCAGTTCATGCTATAATTAACTTCCCAGAAGTTAATCGGAACCACGGGCAACAGTTGACAAGTATTTTCAGCGAAAACGGACGGTTTGCAATTGACTACATGACAAAGAGGCTCACTATAGTTGACATTTAGGAACTAGTAAGCCTCTTCAGCATGCAGTCAATTTCTAGTTGACACTTACGACTTATGTAAGAACACGTTAGACAAAGCAACACACCGAAATTGCACGTTCGTTAGTGTGTGTGCACAATCTTTTACCCAAGAACAATTGAAAACTTTCTTCATTTTCATGAGGAAGACTGCACGGCCTTTTGAAATTGCAGCAACAAGACACCACAAGGGCGGCGAGGCTAAATCTGATCGCAAAGTGTTTTACTAGCTAGAAATCGATTTTATGTCGTTTACACATCTTCACTTCCGGAAATTGCAAGCAATTTAAGCTTGCGGGTGAAATGATGAAAAACTAAAGCAAGACTTGCGAGAAAGTATGCGAACTGTAGTTTCAAAGTCATGCCGCTATACCCATACTGCTGTTATCACCAAGCCAAATTGCAAACTAAAGCCAATTATAGAGCGGCTGACCCTTCAGCCGTTGTGGATGAGTAACACAAGCATGTAACCTGCGCAGTTAGGAACTGCTGGCCAACGCTATTGGACTGTATATCACGAAGCCTGTTTCATCTTTCAAGGGTTTCGCTTGATCAACTAGTTTTTTAAGTTTTCCTCTTGCTTCAGTATATTTCCAACATTTTTTGAAAGCCGCGCTAGGATTGCCTCTCCATGTCGTGGAGAATTGAAAGCTCTACCTCTGCTGATGAGCCTTCAAGGAATCACCTTGCCACGCTCTGCCATCATAACTTTCCGAGGATTCTGACTGCAGATACCCACATTTCAACTACCAGACACCGCAAATAATGTCAGAAATGTTACTTACTGTTATAGCTACATGCAAGTAGCTTTCTGCAACCATAGCTGGAGTGTGTGACTCCTTAGCTTCAAAACTTTTGCCAAGCACCCACTTTTTTACGAAAGAAAAAAAGTTGAAGAAAGTCTATTGTGTAGAGCGTAGACATACGCACCTCAGGGCAACACTGATGACCAACAAGTATTTAACTGTCTATGTTTATTTTTTTTCTGTTAATTAAAGGAGGGTGTAACTCACTCACTTTCTGTCACGCACGTTCTGGTATGTTATCTTCTCTTGGTAGCTGACTCGGTTGTAGGGTACCATGCAGAGTTGCCCACTGTTTCTCAACCACTTGTGGAACTACCACAACCGCACTTCTGCTAAGCGCGTGGTTGTGTAGTACTGTAGTATACACTTGTGTAGTATACGCGTAAGATCTGATGAAAGTGTCATATTTTTTGCCAAAACGCCGTCACTGCTGACCTTTATGCTGCGTTTCATGGCTGGTGAACCTACTGTTTAATGAGATGATTAAATGTAAAGATCTAGCACGTCTTGTTTTATCTTAAAAGCAGAGGAATTAGTAGCCCACTAAGTCTGGGTCACGCGACTGCAGGTGACGTTTGTTACTTCTCTATTTGTTGTATTATTTCCGAATTCTGTCGAACCCGCATCCTCTCTGCTTGGCAGGGGTGGAAAGTAGTTTGCCTGTTAAAAATAGCAAGGCTTTATGCGGGTATACCTCTTACGGATTGCAAAAACCTTGCAGAGAAAACGTGAATTTCCTATAACATTTCTACTGAGACGCAAACTTTTCATGCATCGGTTTTTAATTAAATCCATTTATACATGATAAAATCATATGTTTTTGTGATACTGACGCGTTTAAGAGGTTTTATCGCAATATGGTTGTAAATCAATGAAAAGTTTTGCACACACATCGCTTTAGCAAGCCAAGAAGTTTCTCATCTGAACATTTTTTGAGCACCAGGTCCACTGTTTGACCGATCGACCACGTTATATTACGTGTAATAATAAGTTTATGCCCGAAGTAAATACGAAATATAAATCCTAGAAGCCTATACAGGATTCATAAATTGACATGTAACTCAAAATTCATACATATATACATCCAAGTTGTTCGAAATATGAGCGATTGTTGAGGTACTTACCACTAACTGTTTGTTCGTAGAAGTTGATGCTTTTATTAGCAAGGCACTTTCCTCTACCCGTACATTCTGAATAATAATGAAAAATTTTATAAAACAATAAACTAATTCAGTTTCTCACAAGTTTTGGTTTACTCTACATATAAACGCAGCGTTTTATATTACATTCTGTTTAGCGTGACAATCCTTATCTTGTCAGAAAGGATTGTCGCTTGCAATTTTCAAATTGCCGAGTGACATGCTTCGCATTTACTTCACATTTTCAGTTGCCCGGTAGAAATTCGTCATTGCTAAGACCTTCTTAACTGCGACCAGTTAACCTTTCGCCAATTTTTCGTGTTCTCGGCAAAGCATCAATTTCAAGCAACGATATGACGGGAACTATTAAATTTCAACTGTGGTTTCAAAGTAGAAAGTCATGATCATGTTAACCAATTTAAGCGGCAGTCAACCTTCAGATAAGTAACTGCAGTGACTTGATATTTTTAATCTTTAGAGCATTTGCTTAACAACATTACGTACAGCTTTTGCAGAATTTAGTTGCAATCTTCAATCCTTAGCTCTTTTGCAAAGAGAAAAAGTTGTCGAATGTTTGTAGTATTTTCTTGCAACAACTCACGGCAAATGATTTTTTCAATATTTCCAAACTCTTTTGCCGAATTGCTTAAGGAGCCCTTTGCAACAAATCATCACTTGTTCTCAATTTGTTTTAGATTTTATTCTTGTAAACTCATTATGCTGTTAATAACTTGTGATTTATATTACGCATATAGCTTCTCTGTGCACAGAAAAGATTTTAGGGTGATATTCACAAAAAAAACTATTTTTCGTGATCCTACTAATTTTTTCAGAAAACATTTGAAAAAGTTTTCATCTATAATACTTACATGAGTTAGACAAACGCCCTTTCTCAAAAAACAGAAATAGAAATACTCCAGCAAACTGGCTGACCTAAGATTTCAAAGTGTCAACACTACAGGAACCTAAAGCCCTATACCTAGGAAAAAACATTTGCTAGTCTATTGATCATGTCTTTTACTGTTTTATTAAATTAAACAATGATATCAACTTAAATAACTTAAATGAACTTTACTCGTATTTAGAAAGGTCTGTGGGTTTTGTCCGAACTTCTTTCATTTTTTATATTGGTTCATCCCCACTATGACCTTTGCCGTGATCTAGAATTGCCAGAAGGTAAAGGGCGGAACAAGTATAATGGACGAAATTGAAGATTGTGTGCTCTGCTTTCAAACGCTTCTTCCTCAAGCACCCTTCATACAAGGTGGAAACATCACCAAGCAAGAGATTGACACCTGCGTTAACAAATACATCTACAGCGCACTGAGCAATGGTAAGATCTTAAGCCTTTTAGTGGGGCGTGTGTCACAAGGCGATTTTGTATTCACCCTCAGCCCAATCATTCAAGTCATTGATGAAAGGTTGCAGGAGCAAAAGGTAGATCACTGGATGCCAAATTTAACAAAAATGTTATGCCTATCCGTGCAGAGTTCAGACATAGGTAATTAGGTATAAGAGGCAGGGCGTGTGGGGGCGGCCGCCCTCCCAAAGCTGCAAAATGTTGCGAAATCAGTGAATGAGCGTTGCCTTTATTATGCTGAAGGTAAAAATATCTTTTCGGGGCAAAAAAAGAGAAATTTATGACAAACATGGAGTCAAAAATTGCTGAATGAAACGTATAAGATGAGCATAATGTAGATACTATTTTCAAAACGGTGACGTTATTTGGTAAAATCGATCACTTTTTTCTCTAAACTTCATTTTCAGGAAAACATTCCGTCGCATTTTTCAAGATGCAGATGGTCGAATTCAGAAATTGGGCAGTGAAAATACTTTCAGAGCACACGGTTTTCGGCCCTTTGAAAAAGCCTTTCCCGTCCGCCTGTGGTTTCAGCTACAGGTTGACAAAAACGGCAATTGTTACCTTGATTTATATGTTGTGTCCCTCTGTATTACGATTTTGTTGTTTCTAATGAGCATTCTACACATGACTGTTATTTTATTTTTTCGAATATGATGGTCAATATACAGTGCATAGCGCTATCAACGCATTGAACGAAGTCATCCAATTTCTTAAACTACTCATTGTGTCATTCGTTATCTGCTTTACGCAGAACTTCCTACATTTGAGCGCATCTCAGCAGAACGCGGAAAAGTAACTCTTCCATCGGTCGTGCCAGCAAATAACTGGTGGTCAGTGACTGTGAAGCTGCCTTGCAAACCTCCCATATTTCAGGTACATTTTAAAAGTTAAAATAACAGTGCGTCCGCCTTTTTGCTTCAGCATATCAGTTTGCGAATGTACATGATATTATTGATATTGGGGCAACTTCAAGGGCAAAATTTTAATTCCTTGCAACGCAAATTGTGTTTATGGGTGTAAACCGGTATAAAAATCTAGTATACAGTACAATTTGATGATTGCTTCTATTCATCATTTTAACTGTGGTCTAATCCAGTGCTTCTTAAGATTTTCGATTTTGTTCATCCCTACCATCGATTGCTGCATTCCCATTCACCCTTTTGTGTATGTATGGCCGATGTTACAATAATCATTGTACATCGAATGTTCACTGTTAGACCACGGTTTTTGCTCTACTTTAGCCAAAACATGCTTTCCGCCATGCAGCAAACTGGCTACGATCCTCAAATATAGTTTGGTTACAGACTCAGCTTCGCAAAATGTTTCTTTCGTTTCATCAGCACAAGCACTATTTGAAACGAGGAAAGGAGAAGAGTTTTTTTTACAAGATTAGTCATTTACGATTGAAGACTGGACGGAAATTTTACTGTTTGCACCAATATTCGTGCCGTTTCTTGAAAAAATTGCGAGGACTTGTTCTGATGAATGATGTGTTTGTTTTGTGAATAACTACGCAGTTTTGAATGAGCTAAAAACAACTGCTATATTTAAAATTGCAAAACATGCATTGGGCAGACGGCTCATGGCTCGATTCTTCACTTCCGGAAGGAAAAACCCATGTCTGATATATTCATCATCCCACTTTCGCCTTGTAATTTTTGAAGGGAACTTATTCTCGTCAAAAACTTTCCTTTTTAAATCTGGTTTCAAACTGCGAAGCTGACGTGTCCTGATCAATTTCATCTATAGATTTACATTTACTTTCATCAAAACGAAGTGTTTTTTGTACGCATTTTGTAGACACTCTGCAGGTACTACTGAGATATAAACGTATATTAAATGTTGGAATCAATACCAAACTGGTAACAACAGAGTTTCCACAGATTTTCAAAAACCACTTTCAATACTTCTTCAATGCTTTTTCAAAACTGAATTTAAAAACATTAATACCATCACTTATCTTAATTTTTCTAAATTTTTACTCCAGGAACACAATGCAAAAAACATTTGGAAAACTGTCATCAGCAGTAAAGAAAAACAATGAATAAAAAATGGCTGAAATTGGAATTTCCATACTTTTTCAATACTTTATGTACATTTAGGCAAAATGCAATACTTTTTCAAAGTCTTGAAAACCAATTTTACATTCAATGCCTTTTCAATACTTTTAATACCGCGTGGGAACCCTGTAGCAAACAAATATCACAAAGAGTACTTCGAGTGGTAAGTCGTGCACTTCGACTGATAAGGCTACTATGATTAGTGTTCAGGTGTCTGGTTTTCACTCGAGATTGAGACTGAAACTTTCGAAAATACAACCATTATAGCAGACAACCTTTGCACAGGAGTGTAGACCAGGGGTTGGCAACGGCACCCAGCCCTTTTATTTGCAATTTTGTGGCCCGACTGGTGGTGGGCTATATTTTAGGAATCTGCCGTTCTTTCAACTTCTTGCATTGCATACATATGAGGAACTACTTATGAGAAACCGCACTGTGCTATAAATCTACTGTATTTCATATTTTGGGCTTTCGTTATGAACTGTGGAAATCAAGAGTTTATCTGATTAAACGTCCATAAATTCCCATGTTTTATCAACATCATGAACAGCAAAACGAACAAAATTAGTGGTGGAAAATTAGTACACTCCGCCATACCTTGCAGAGTTGGTTTTTGGCCCGCGACTAGGAAAAGGTTGCCTACCACTGGTACAAATGTTCATGCAGAGCACAGCAGAGATTCCATCACTCCAAAGAGTAAAATATGGCATATCCATTACGTAATAGACGTAGTTAATTGCATCATAGTACGTCATTTCTGAAGTGTAAATTTGCTGACTGTTGAAGACGAAAAGTTACAACGCTTGAAGTTCGTCATTTTATGCATAATTTCTGATGTGATTTGAGTAAAAAAATAAGACAAATACATGTTACCAGAGGATACAAAAATTAGGAACAGAAGTTTCATTCACTTTTCATTCACCCTTGCAAAGATTTCATTCACCCTGGGGTGAACCATTCACCCCGTTAAGAAGCATTACTCTTATCCATGGATGGCGGAACCTTTTTCAAAGTGCATGTCACAAGTGCATGTCAAACAAACTATATAATCTTTTTGTGGTTTGAATTGGCAACTGTGAAGTCACAAGCATTGAAATATGACGTCATTAACTTTTGTCAGCATGTTTAAGCAACTTTAATGCAATGTTTTATAAGCCCCAAACGACCCCTAACTACACCTTTATCCATCTACGCTACATTGACTTGAGCACATAAATGTAACTAGTTGTTCTTACTAAGTGTGTTACTTAAACTTATTTAGGCAAAATTCAAAATTAAAAAATGGGGGGCCAGTCCCCCCAGAAAAAAATGCGGGTCTAGGCCCATGCGGTCACCCAGGTTCCGCCACCTATGGTCTGATCCCTCATTATTATAACTACGTTGAAAGGCTGGGAATCTAGCGATGAGCGGGCATCCAAAACGTAAAATCACCAGAAAAATTTAGCTTCTTTTAGTTTGACGAAAAACTGGCGATTTCTTTTGAAATAAAGGCGTTAACCAGAGATTTGTGTATCTGCGTTGTCACGAAGATAAATTGAATTAAAATTCAGCACTATTCCATAACTTCTTAGGTGAGAGCTAATCCCAATTTGCCTCTTCCTGAGCAAGTTTACATGCTCTCTTGTGAAAATTCTTATGTCTAATTAGTGGAATTAAAGGTCGCAGCTAGCTGGTTCGAACTTGCACAGTGTTTGGGGGAAAAGCATCACACAGTGGAAAAACTGCACCACTTGGAAGTTGTGTATAAGCAGATGGTTTATAAGCAGTGCATAACGATTGATAGTTACTTCTCCAACGAAACAAACCACCGTAAATGATTGTGACCACAAGCTCTTCGTTTTTCAGTTTTGGAACGCGTATTGCATCAATTCTTTCGCAAACGACCCACGTTCACAAGATTTCTTGCTGACACAGAACAAACTTATTGTTAACAAGGACATTGTGTTTCTCGCGACATTCAGCGATACTTGCCGGTTTGACGTAGAAGACATAAAAATCATATGGAGTGAATCAACGCCTGGACTCGGTACGTTGACAACTTTGTCTGGGTTGTAATAGTTGTAGGCAACACGTTTTTGCAACTTAGTCGATTTACCAGAGGAAAATAGTTAAAATGGAAGGTCATTTGAGCCAGAATAACTTGTTTATCCCTCATAATATGGTTTGCCAGTTTGTACTGGATTTGCAAGAAGTTTATTTAACAATTAAAACATTGATCACCTGGTTCTGCTCAGTTTTGCTAAATGTCAATACTTTGCGAAAAATCTAGTACCAAATTCTCTTTTCTATATTGCAAAATGGCGAAACGACCGAACCTGTCTTTGCTCTTTTTTCTCTTATTTTTATTGCAGGATTGCAACTTGACTTGTTCACTTTCTCAGCTTCGTGTACCAGTCGTCTGCAAAAATGTTCCGTACAGTATTTCAATTCTGTATTGTTGGTGTTATTGTTGCAGGTGCGCTAGCACATGCAAGGTAACTTCCACACGATGTCGAACGTTTAGTACGTGGATCAAAGCAGATGACAATGTTGTAATGCGTGACAATGTCGGCGTATCATGCGACATCCTCGCATTGAATCTCTTGACGAGATGTCGTTGCCGACATTGAGACTGCCTAACCAGCTAGAACTTGCCTTAGGTCAGGTCGGTTTGCGCCGATATGGTTCGGTTCGAGTTCCTGGTGGTGAAACCCGTACTCGCCTCGACACATTCTAGTGAGATCGCGTAAAACCGGAAATTAGCAGCTACTTATTGCGAACTAGCGTCGTGCTAGACGTGATTTTGCAAATACCTGCATTTTCTGGCAGTGCCTCATCAGGAGCAAAACTTCTTTTTTATGACATGGCAGTAAGTTAATTACGTCAAATCAGCGCAGGATTCTTCGTTTCTCTTAGCTTTAATTAAAGATGTGCGGAGGCACTGCCAGACGTTCAACCAGAAGATTTTACATTTACATTCCACACAAAACACAGCGTTCCAAATTTGGTTACATCATTAAAAACACATAGTTCTATTTATAGCAACAAAGTTTCAGCAGCATTTGAAGCTTAAAGTTACGTATTAACAACCCACTGTCCTTTTTGTTGACACCAGTTTTTGGTGCAGATTAGAAATAGAAATAAGAATGCTCATTATATCTCAAAATCTTAAATGAAGCATTTAGCCTGATTATTTTCATTTATTACGTTGGTCGTTGTGGTGATTTTTACATGAACTTTGTATAGAAAACTGCTTCGTTGGATAGATTTGTTTTTTCAGGACTGGCCAGCGGCTTTTTTGGCCACGAATGCAATAACGAAAACATTTTTATTAGGCCCTAGTGCAGCTTCGAAGTAGCAACAAAGTGAAACAAATGTTAATTTACGTTTTTCAAAGTAGCAACCAGTCCAAATAGGCTACTCGTTTTTAAAAGACAACATAAATCAAGGACAAAATAGGAGATCACACAAGTTACTGTAAAGGTTGGTAAAAAATAGACTGAATCTTTATTTGCAATTTTGCTATTCTTGACTGGTGTGGACAAAGCTGTTGCAGAATAGTGCTCGACGCATATCAGCAAAATGTTTAAAACATCAAAAGTCATGAATTCATTTTTTATCGGTTTTCGGTGATGAAATAATGATGCATGCAATTATCAAATCCTTAAATGAATCAAAACCTTCATAATAGTCCAAACTTTTTGAACCAATTCACAAATTTTCAAGTAAGTACTAGGAGGGAGGGATTTAGGGAACGCAGGACTCTAGGCCATCTTAGTTTTTGGGGCCCCACGCGGGTATGACCTATTTGGCCGTTTGTCCGAAAAGCATGAAAGTGTGGTGCCCCCTCTTATGTATGGTGCCCCCTCAAAAATCTATCTTTTGTTGTGCCGACTATGGTTCTACAATTGCCGTAGATCTTCAAGAGACATTAAAGCCTTTCCTATATTCTTCTAAAGAACAATGGCATTGCGATATTTTTTTGGAATTTATAGCTCTTTCGTGTAGTTCAGAAGTTCTTTTCGGTAAATTTCCGTGATTTCTTGCGTTTTTTGTAGGTTTGTTTTTCGGATATATACATTTTTAATGCGGGACTGTGTTGCCTCCCTCGAAAATATCGTTTATCTGTCGATCTGATTACCTGTACATAAACTCCTTTTTATAGTAATAGTAACCACATATTTTATGAACCAAACAAGCACAATCCATTCAGTGGACACACGGCTTATTTCTGACGTTTTGAAGTTGTCATTTTCCAAGAAATACAAAATATAGTGTTTCAATCCTCAATGCCATAGGCCGATGGTAAACAGCATGAAGACAAGTTTGGCGCAGCAGCAAAGTAATGTCGCAACACCCTCAGATAACCATACGAAGTAAGCCCGATGTAGACACGTTTTTTCCCACTAAATATCACGAGAAACTTTTCTAGCTGATTTAGAGGTTCAACAAGAAATCTCTGTTTGCAGGGAATCTAGCAAAAACAACCAAACGGAGGATCCAATACTGAGAATATTGCTTTTCATGGAAGTTTTGCAGTGTCTGGCGGTCTTGCGTTGTTGCGAGTTTTATGTCAACGGAAAATTGAACATCAATTAAATGCCGTTTTTTTCTTTTTCATTCTTTTTTTGTAACCGCTTTCATACACACGGCCTGCATCTCTGTCACGCCCAGATGCACAATATTTTTGTATTGTTACTGTACTGATAAGAGCCTAGAGTAGACATTTGCATTTCCGTTCGTTTCAAGGTAAATTGTGAAGTTATGCCTTTACGCAGTTTCGCAAATTTTTAGTTAGTATTGAGTCATCATAGGAAATAGTTGCGCGGGGCCTCCAAAATCGCGGGGCCCCAGGCCATGGCCTATTTGCCTATGCGTAAATCCGTTACTGAGTACTAGTGGCCTGAGTGTCTCCTGGCCAAATGCGGGTTTTTTGGACTCAAGAGGGACTTATTCTTTATTGGGGACTCAGTCTTTGGAGACTGGGACTTCGGTAAGGAGGTGTTTGGTACGGCGATGTATCATCTAGTGGTAGTTGCAAAGTCTTTGGTCGCGTACCTACATTAGAATTTTTGTATTTTTCAAGCCTACAGCAATAACAACTGCATTTGTAAGTTGTGGAATCAGCGGTATCAACTGTAAATTCTCTTTTCCTTTGTTCGAAATAAAACTGAAATTTTGTGCGACTTCTGAACATTTCTACTATTTATTCATTTGCTTTTTAGCGCCATCAGTTTCAAAGGCGGAAGTTGAAAATATCATAATGAATGAAAATTGCAGACTTGTTGCAGAATATCATTTTTAAATCCGATAAACGAAAACGTTTTATCTTTCAAAAGCAGAAGAGCAGAAGTTCAACCTTAAGCAAATGTTCATGTTAAAACATGAAAGCAACATGACTTGTAATGAAACAAGAATAAAGCACATTCGTTTTTCCCAGTTTCGTTGCAGTGTAACTCAGCCCATTGGTGTGATGGTAGGCCACCAAATGTATGACGTCGAATTTAAGAAAAATTAAAAACGTCTGTTAAGTCTGCTGTATATGACCTTGTGCATGTTGTTGAGCTATCCGTATACGATTCACTAAGTTGTTCGTGGTCTCAATGTTGCGAAAAGAATCTTACAAGTTCTTGCTCGGCATAGTCCGGCACCACATTTAGCAGAAATCCTACGGCATTGCCGCATTAAAACGTATGCGTAGCACTGGGTTCTGGACGCGTGAATCGTACTCAATCCTATAGCTTCAACATTGGAAAAAACAGCAAGCGATTTTCCTGTCTTCAAGCGATGCGTGTTGCTGATGATGGGTTTCTATATATCCGCTTTCACCTTCGCGAGAACAGTGGTGAACACATGCCCTAAATTGTGATAAGGAAGACACAACCAAGAAAAAAGTTTATAAATATGTTGATCATAATTTGGTCCCAAACATGACTAGAGCTGCAATAGATTCAACGTCAAATCGACATCAATCTAATCATTTGAGTATTCATTTTCATGTGCGCCTTTTCGATGTTGTTTTCGCATCTTTTGCGGAAATCGATGCCAAAAGCAGTAAAGACTAGATTTTCTTCACTCAAATTGACTAAAAGATTATACGTACCGGTTTTAAGTGCTTGATTCGGCAGGGCTTTGTTTGACCAGTATTTGAAAACCAGAACCACCAGTTCTGCTACGACCGCACTATCCGTCAGGCCACCATTGCCATGCTTACAACATCTATAACAAGAACAGAGGCTTTCTGAACTATTCATCCAAATTACGGATTTTGTTTTTGTTACATCATGACGTACTTGTGCCTGTTAGTGAACTAAGTTTTATACCCTTATGCATTTGGTGTGCATCTGGCTGACCAAATTACAGCAACAAGCAATTAATTTATTTGAAGACGTCTTTTTGGCCGTAGTTTCAGTATTAGAAAAAACATTGGCAATGTAATAAACTCAGCGCCGGATTTAGGGGTGGCCCAAGGGGCCCGGGCTCAGGGCCTCCCACCAAAGAGGGCCCCCCACCATGTTCATGTTTTAGTCATATGTGCGACATGTGCGTGCCACTTAGTCATCATTAGCGAGGAAAGTTTGTTTGTATAGACGCTATTAATTGAAAATATGGCAGCCCTATTGAGTTTATTAATAAATGAATATGGACAGAAAAAAGTGGGATCGTCCACTTTACAAGTGTAGAGCTTATCCAAGTGGTTCTAAAAATATTAAAAGCCAAAAGAAGTATAAATGAGAGAGGAAGAAGATGCAGCTACGTCAAGAAACATTCAAGTTACTATTTTACAGTGGCAGTAAAGTCCAGCGGAGACATTTCTGCGGAAACTGTAAGAGGACCGGAAATCGAAGAACATGTTGGTATAGACTTAGATGTACGCAATGATGAGAATTGACCTAGTTTAACCAGCGGTGCAGCAGCAGAAGAACGTCAAGATGTATCATCGAAAAACACGATATATGAATTGGCTGACACTATTACTGGAGGCAAAGATATCGGTCTCTGGTTATCCAATATAACGGAAAACATCCGGGAATATTTGTTGAAAAACGAAAAGTTATTTTTTAAAAATGACGTTCCACAACACAGAAAAGACAGAAACTCGTCACGGAAATGCCCCACAAATCTTATTCGTTGCCAGAACCACAATGCCGCAGTCGTTGAAAGAAGCTGGCTTTGTTTTTCTCCTTCACAAACTTGTGTTTATTGTTTCACATGTAGACTGATGTGGGCGAATACGACTAAATGTGCGCAATTCCTTATTAGAAAAGAAATCTGCGACTGGAAGCATGCTGAGGAGCCACAAGTAATCAATGGAACATAAAGATGCTACGATTACGTTTAGTCGCAGATGTCACTATGAAGAATTGATACAAAGCTTGCTAGTCAGGTCAATCAATGCCAACAAAATTGGAAATCGCTTCTGCAACGTTTCGTTTCCGTCGCAAAATTTATTGCTGAGAGAGAACTGGCGTTTAGAGATGACGAAAACATTAGATCGCCCCGAAACTTTTTTCAAGCAAAATTTCCAAAAAAGAAAATACGATGCTTCTGGTGACCGGTTTTGCAACAGTTTCACAAATCGCTAATCATTGTCAATTATCATGTTGAATCATAAAGTTTTGTTACACTTGAGTTAACAAATGTGACGTCACAAGATTACGTCATAAATATTAATGATGAGTGGAAGTACTAGTGACTTCATCAGCCATCCCCCACCTAAATATTCTATATCCGCACATGGGGCCTCCCACCACGCCTGGGCTCTGGGCCCCCACCATCTAAATCCGGCCCTAAATACACTCGCTTAACGAAACCTTTACAGCTATAGTTGTTTTGTGGTTTCATTTATTAGAAAGGCTGTAATTTTCTTGTCGAAACTACGTAACGTTTTCTTTTTGTCCTTCTGATTTCTTTTTTATTAATTCAAGTGGTGGCCATTTATATTCAGGCTGCTAATAGGCATGGCGAGTTATTAATGTTTATGCATTTTAAAACTTACTAAACTATTTTCTATCTAAAGCACTGCCTCAAGTTTCGCAATTTGCTCCGACGTTGCCGCCAAAATCGCAGGAACCAGGACATTTATACTTCAACACCAAAGCACTAGCTCGACTGAGAATTGCCGACGGTGGGATACCAGCCGAATTGCGCATGGCCAACAATCGTAATCCTCGAAAGAAACGAGAAGTTGACGCTAATCTGCTAAACAGCCTTGCCGCTTCTTACAACAGACTGGGAGTGATTATGCCATGCACTGTTCAAAGCTTTCAGGTACCGTTTTTTGCTCCGTGTCGTGACTTGTACATGTGTAGGCGTTTGTCCCTCTACAATCATTCAGTAAAGCCAGAAAAGCTATTCTTTGTGTGTTTTTACTAAAAAAGAGTACACTGAAGAAATGTTGAGGAATATGCTGTTTTTGCAGGTGACCGACCAATTAGGAATACCGGTTCCTTCTGCTTTCAACAAAAAACGACACTTGCTTAACACGAAAAGTTTATGGCAACGAACAAACAGTGTTCTTACGAACACAAGATATCTCAATCTTCTGAATTTTACTTTGGACTTTGGCTACGAGAAAACAGGTTGCTTTTTCGGGGCTTCTGAGATCCAGCTAGTGGTTAATCCGCCGGAGGACTGGATCAACGGAGAAAAACGTAAGTTTTGTGGATGTAATATGAAATGAGTCGCTCGTCAACATTCTTCATGCTTTCCACAATAAGTGCAAAACACCAGATTGGTCGGTAAGATAAATGTGTCAAAATCCTCGAGGTAGATGTTATAGCTTTTGTAAAGATATACCAAGAAGAATATCTTAATGCTTTACTCAGTTGAAGTATATCAGAAAGTTAAACCACATGGTAAACCACTTTTAGTGTTTAGCAGTAGAGTGACCACTGGCCACAGGTCTAAGATTGGCCCGAAGAGCCTCGGTTTTTGTATACCGGTGTCACGGTTGGTTCGTTGCTAGATTGCCCTGTCGAGTACAACTACAAGCAAAGACAGCAGGGTCCAACTCCAATCCATACTTGTACGCTCATACGTTAGCGAGAATACTCGATAGGTTACAATTACAATAAGAGAATAGACTACATGCATCAGCTTCTTACCTGAAAAAATCTTTAAATGTTTTTCACTATTCACTATAGTCTACACAGTATTCTGCTTTCTACAAGTTCTCCAAATTTCAGCGTGATCTGCTAATACACCGGTCTGTTTAAAAGATCGTAGCTTTAGAGATAAGTGGAATAAACTGTGCGCTTGTCAGTACAGTATGGAGTAGAGATTTCATATGTGCACTTCGACAAAACACAACTTTGAAAAAGCTTGCCTGTTTCAATAAATACTGATACATGTGCTCTTCAGCCTTCAAACAGTGTTTCTTGCTGAGAAACTTTACTCTCTTGATGTATTAGCACAGGGTTCTCAACCGGAGGGGAATTCCCCACCAGGGGGGAATTTTGTATTTGCAAGGGGGGATTTTATATTTAGGATTTTGTTTATAATGTGATATAGTTTAAGCATGCATATAGTTTAAGCATGCATTAGTTGATGTAAAAGTGATCTTTACAAACTAAATTTATAAGGGAGGATTTATCTGTGAATAACGGTAAAACGGATGTATGGGATAAAAAAGGTTGAGAACCACTGTATTAGCATGAAAGAATGGCAAAATTGACCAGAATATTAAACATCACTCCTAGGTTTCCCTGTAACTTTCCTACTTGTCTTTCTTAGTCTATACGAGCTTACGATTGCCTACTTGCCGTTTTCCCCTACTTTTCTTGTTGATCTATGCTCCGGCTAAAGAACCACTGGCGTAGGCAGTCTTTTGGTATCGTCGAAGTATAGAGCTGTTGCTACAAACGCAAAATTGCTGGCAGTAAAATTTCATTGCTGCCAACTTTTTTGTGGCCAACTCTTTTGTCGATACGACAGCTTTTTCGCAACAACTATTTATTTTTTTGCCCAAAGCACTTCGATAGATTTAACTTTTGTTGAGTTTATTTATTCCAAATTGGACAAGTTTTAAACTTTCTACTCTTTTCCTTTTCTTTCCTGCTTCAGTAGCTTGTGTTTTGTTTAAAAACTAACGTGGTTTTCAAGAAATGTTTGCTTTGGCAACATTCATTTTTGCAAAGTTCGACATGACTCTTCAAAAACTCTACTTTCATTATGGTTAGATTCTGATATTATTGTAATCTGATATATATCAAAAAAGTAATCGTTGGACAAATTTACGTTGAAATTGAAACGACCCGATTGCACCTTTTAAAAATTTTATGAACGCAATTCGCAAGTGCTGTATTTAGCAGTATTGAATGTGGAGTTTTTGAGAAGGGTAATCTAAGCCTGTGCGAAATAAATATCAGTATATCCAAGTGTCATCAGATGTGCAATTTCCGCACAAAAACTGAAGAATAGCTAAAAAACAAAAACAAGGAACATTGACTATGCAGCGTAACATTTGCGCGTTTTTTATCTTTATAAAAACGAGTAACAGCAAATTTAATTGGCAACTTATTCAAAGTGTTGACTCCGCTCTACCATGGCAGTGATGTGTTTTTAGGTGACCAAACTTCAACCCTCAAACCTCGCATCGGTCTAATGACTTGCTTATTGTTCTAGCAGCTAAGTTTAATTTTTGACCTCGTGCGACTGCACAGTAAAGAAGTTATTAGTGAATGCAGCAGCTTATGACAAACCGCTGTATCCAAGTGTCAAACATATACAAAGTTCGAAAGTTTTGAAAACGCTCATTGCATGTAAATCTAGTCTGGATTTTATAAACGAAGCAAAAATCTGATGTGTTGATTGAAAGCAAATTATTTATTACAACTAAGTCTCGAGTACCACTGGGACGGTTCTTATCTTTAACATAACATGTTATCAGGAAAAAAAATCAAAGCTCCCCAAGATCGCATGCAGTTGAGCATTTTATAGAGATAGGAAATGATTGCCGGAAGAGAAATAAACTTGCACAAGTTTCGAAACGTGATCTCAACAAAAAATGTTCAGAAATTACGACAGCACAAATGTCTTTTGTTGGCGCGTTTGGATATTTGAATGTTTTTGGTGTAAGCAGCGCAAAACCTGTTTTCGGGTTCTTCTAATTCCTGGTACATGTTAGTTGTTTAATGCTGCGCAGCAAGCTTATGTGATTGAGCAACTATTTCAGCAACAGTTTACAGTATTTATGGTAAACAAAAGAAATTGTTAGTTTGGTGATTGCCTTTGCGCTTTTTCGAAGATATATCGTTTTAATCAGTGGCGATAGAATAGATCTGCTAAAAATTTGATTTCCCACTATGGATACACTTTATAATTGTTCGGGGTTTCACGCGAAAGTTTCGCCAGAAAGTATGTACAAAAAGTTACTAATTGAAAAAAACTTCTGCGCGATTTGTTTCCAAATACCTTGTTATTTACCCGCTTCGCCCCTGCAAAAATCCAGAGAAAAATGCGCTTTCATTACCCTCACCAACGTGTTTTTATCTTTCTCAAGACAAAATGTAGACAAACACAAGTAATAATGGGTCTTTTGAAAGTGCAAAACTATTTTCCAACATTTCTGAGAATTTCTGAGTAGATTTCCGTAATGGTTCATGGAGGCAGTTCACTCTTATCTCTAATGCGTCATTTTAAGGAAAAACAGTTCATTATCTCGCTGCTTTGCTAAAATTGTAACTGCACAGATGCCTGTCGATCTGCATATCTACAGTGCAAGTACCTATGGCTGCATGTCGCCAGCGTAACTTCGCTGAATTCCTTTTGTGTAAATCAAACATTTCACATTGATTTAGTATTTTCATTGGCCGAACGTATGTTGGTGTCTTTGAGGAGCCAATATGCTTTGTGAATTAGATTTGGCCTAAAGTGGCACCGATCTCACTGTACCCTGTTGAGTTTCAGCACTGAATAATATGTAGAACGTTTTTCTCTCTGTATGCCAGTCTTGCCCTGTTTTTGCGGAAACAAGCTTGTGGGTGTAGATTAACGATCATACATTCCCCTCCTACATTTAGAATTTACCGGTTTCCCAATCCAACCTGAAATAATAGATCACTGTTTTCAGAACTAGCCAAACCACAATTATCAACAAAACGCTGGAGTCTTTGAAGTGGCCCCGGTGGATTTTATTGCTAAAGATAGATACAAGCAGTTTTTTGATAAGTTGATTAAAGGCTATTTAACAATGAGCAGAAAATCAAAAGTACAATTACCACTTTATCGCGGTTATTAACACGTTTTTCTTACAAAATTGCGTATTCTATCTGCTCCTCATGCAATACGGTGATAAACCGATTTGTGGGTTTTGACTTACGAGTGGACACGTTCTGCAAACGAGACCATTATTGTAGCTTCTTTTTGTAGTAATTTTCATAAAGTGTAATTACTTGTCTGGGTCATATCGAGGGGCAATGGCGGCGCCAGACATTTTCATTTGGGGGCCACTGGAGGAGCCAGTTTTGCAACAAGGGGAGCTGTCAACGGTCTGTGTAGGACTTTCAGAAAGAGACCTAATAATTTCAATGCAGTGGCATGACGTCACGCGGAAAATTTGGGG
>JGI24159J19872_10001502_pt1 | contig 25824 bp, 10 predicted proteins | sample Ectturendosymbi4_FD_19872 | JGI IMG/M metagenome (IMG submission 19872)
TGGTGTAAATTTGATGGCCGAATTATTGCAAATTTGTTGAGGTTATTGTTTTGAAGAGGTTGCAGTCTGCTGGATGATCAACACAGTTGCGCGGGAGGGGGGCAGCTAAACATTACGATTTTTAGAAAAGAAAATCATTTTGAGATAGCGGAAGGGAAAGCAAGTTTTGATCTGTATGAAAATAACCGACAATATTTTCTTTTTCTTCAGTTAGGGTTGTTCGTAACAAAATGGCATAATCTGATTTCCAGCATATAACCTTGAAAGGTATTTTGAAATTTGATACACATTGTTCCGCTCAAATGATTACAGTATTTCATGAATTTATAAGACTAAGGATTATTTTGGTAAAAACCGATGCAAGTGAGTTCAGTGCAGTTGAATGCTCGACTTTATTGTTTTGCTTTTCAAATACGCACCAGTACCTGATCAGTAGCTGCATCAGGCTTTCGAACTATTTCTGAATTTTAAAAACGAGGATTCAAGCTGGGCAGGAACGCAAAATATGCACAGAAAGGAAGATCCTTTAGCACGAGGGTAGAGTTAAAATTGTTAAGAACAAAATACGTGCTTCGAACCTATAACACAATAAGTAAAAGGAGTGTATTTACGCGCAACAGAATTGCATAAGAGATTAACAGATTTTTCTCAGAAACATCAGGTAGTATAGTAGCGATGTCAACGGTATGTTTTGACGTACAGAGATTTTTGGATAAACATGAAATGATGATTTGACAAATGGCATTAACAGAAAGTAGGCTTCACTTCTCAAATAATTTTCTTCAATTGTTTAGAAAGCTTATCGGTTTTGCCATTTGTGCTTAAATTAAATGTTAGACGAGCGGAACTGGAAAAATGAATGCTCATGCATTTTGCCATTCGGATCTGAATGTTGCAAGCTGATATCGTTTATATCGACATAATATTTCTGTGCAACTGCGACCATAGTGCACATCTAGAGAAAAAACAGGAAATAAAATGGTGTTACTCCGCCCACGATAAACAATGGCAATGGGTGCTGGCTGTAAGTTTGTCGTGAAAAAAAAACTTTTACAAAACATTTGGTTCCATGTAGCCGTATATCGTACAATCATCACTGACATTTAACGTGGTCACAAACCTTGGAAAGACTCTTTCAACACTTATTTTACGAGTGAAACCTTGAAGTTGAATTAACTGCAACAGAAGGCAATGTACGTAGCGGCAAAGTACTTAAAAGAAGAATTTAGATGCTACTCTTGCTTGTAGAATGTTAGCGCCAGATAATAAAAAGAACATTATATTTTACTTGTGAAAGGCAAGTATCCGAGTAGAAAGGATCCAACAATCAAGGCAAGCTGCAATATGGCAAGCGACTCACTTTGGGGTTGCTTTTTCTTGTTATTTTTGTTATCTCCTAAAGATATAAGCATTAGTATATAGGAAAATAAGCATATTGCAAAACTTTATTAAATGTCTGCTCCCAACTAATGTTGGTCACAGTCTTAAACGCTTTTTTCATGGCAAAGCAAAATCAAGTATTTTTGTTTACGAAAACCACTTGATGACATCTAAGTCAGGGGTGGGGAACCTGCGGCCCGCGTGAACATTTGATACGGCCCACAACAGAATTTTGTACCCAAGTTAGAGTACAACATCTGCTCAAAACGATGCTCCATGATAAGCAAGTACTTAGATAGTAAGCCAAGAGCAGTCACTCTTCCTCATAGATAAATGATGGCAGAATTTTAGATAAAATCAACTGATATTGCGGCCCGCCAGCGATAATGCAAATTTCATGCGGCCCGTGGTAGTAAATAAGTTCCCCACCCCTGATCTAAGTAGTTATTGCTATTTTCGTGACGTAATTTTTGCTTCTATAAAATTTCAAATCCTATTGAAACGATGGCTTGAAAGTATGAGCAAATGCAAAAACTAAAGAAGTTCATCCATATCTTGCAGTAATATATAAATTATCCAAGTCTGGATTGTAGTTTTCTGTATCGTGAGCAGAAGAAGGTTGCTACAGTGATTTTTGTTTTTTAACCGATCTCCTAAACGGCTCAAGTTTGGTTCTATAACGAAAGTCATTTGCTAGGAATTACAAGTAAACGTACACAATGTATGGAATCTCATGCTTGAATTCAAATATATTTCTTTGCAAAATTTTTAAGTTTGCAAAACCTAGCGCGGATTGACTGTGTTGCAACCTCTCCGGTGGTGTTGCGTTGAATGTATGATTCACCACGAACGGGATGTGCGTGAAGAATAACACCATCATACGTGTAGCGCGAGCAAGCAACAGTAAGAGAGATTGCGAGCATGATTTCTATTGTTGCTTGCTGCCACGGTGCGAAGCTTTGCGCGCATGCCGCTCGGGATTTCCGATCGCAACAACTGCATACAGGTTAAGTGGTTTTACCGCTTCCACCAGGATCGGTGGACGTCATCGTCCTCGTCGTGCTTCCCGTTCCTCCAAGACTGTCGCGTTTCTTCTTTTGACGTTTGCGGAACTCAAACGCAACCGCAACGGACGTCACAGTGATCAGTAAAATGGGCAAATAGAAAAATATCGGATAGGCTATGTTTGTGTAGAGCCGGAACGTTTCGAGTCTAAAAAAACGTAAAGTAACATCACTTGTGCCTTGCAGGGTCGGTGTGTTACTTGCTACCAGGGCTGTGGGGCCGGTACTCAAATTTTAGGCTCCGGCCCCATAACATTTTCAGAACATAACATTTTGGTCCAAAAAACTAAAAACACCGTTGCATTTTTGTATAAATCGCCTGCCCTACAAACTATGTCTGTGGAACTGGAACCCAAATTTCAGGCTTCGACTCCAGCCATCCAAAATTGCTTGGGCTCCGGTTCCACAGCCCTGCTTGCAACATTCATTCTTGTAAATGGATAGAAGTTTTCATGACAAAAGTCATCTCCAAAAAATTACGTTTCAACTTTGGTTTCATCTGCTTTAGGTTCAGTAAAATCTAAAAAGGTTGATCTAATGAGAGTAAACCTGCATATATTTTCCAGCGTTATGTTTTTCAGTCGTGTAAATCTAATTTGCAAATAGAAATTCAATTTCTCTAACTGTTATCTTATACAATGCACTTTGTGGCGTGGGATTCATTTGTGCATTTTTATGACATCTAGTCGCAAACGCACTTGTCTCTCAATACGGCACATGCCGGAAACTTGGAAGTGATTTCTGTCCCTTTTCGTCTCTGTTCAACTCCAAAAAGCAGCACAAGCGGTAGTCCTCCAGCCAAAAAAGTTGCGAACCATATGACAATTATGATGACCTGAAAAGAAGTGCATTTGATGTTGGAGTTACTGTGACATCAAACAACTTGCTAAGATGAACACTCATCCGATGAGTGTTATACAGGACTGTAATTGAGGAGATAAAGTATTTGGACTCTGGTATACAGGATTGTATTTGAGGAGACTCTGGCATACAGGACTGTATTTGAGGAGATAAAGTATTTGGACACTGGTAAGAAATTACAGCAGTATCAGATTTCCAAGTAAACGTAATATACTGTAAACAAGACGGAAATCTTTTCATTGCAAAAAGGTTTTCCACGAACCTGCGCTGGCCTGTTGGATTAGCCGCCTGATTCAGGACCGGCATTTCAATTTTCTCGCGGGTATGGTATCTTGCAGAAGCATAACTTGGTTTATACTGAGTTCTACCACACTTTAGTGAGTCTCCATAAGATGACTTGTATTCTCGTTTGTCAGCTGGCGATACGTAAAAACTGAAACCATTTACACCAATTTTACAAGTTTGACAAGCAGCAACAAAAAGGTTCGTGATGAACTTACTAATATTGAGTAAATAAGAGTTTATAAACCTACTGTGCGCTGATAAGTCAGGTGTTCCGCAAGTACAAACTTTCAAAAAGTTGGATTTTGATTGAAAAATGTCGGATTTTTCTATTTCATGTCCATCATTGTAAAGAGTAACAAAGTTTTATGGTTATGTGCGTCGCACGTTTCATGATATAGAAAACATGTTAAAAGGCAAAGCGCGTCAATTTTACATTGTTCTGGGTGCGCTGCTGTTTAACATTCATCCTACAAATTATTGCAAAAAACGCCAAAATAGTTTGAATAATGGCAATATATCACATCTATAAAACGTTTAGTGCAGAAAATGTTTTAGGTATGTGATTGCAGTTAAGCCTTCACGAAGCCATTTTCTCTAGACTCCGAGAGAAAAAAATAATTATTTTTGAAATATTTTTTTGAAAGCGAAGTCAAAAAGGGTTATTTTTGGTTGCAGTTTCTGAAATTCGCTATTTAGTTATTACCTCCATTCCTGTTCTCCCACAAGTAAAGAAAGAACTTCAGATTTTCCTATCACAACAACTATAAGCATGGGTGGCGGAACCTATTTCAAAGTGGGGGGCACAAGTGCACGTCAAAAAAATGCAGAAAAATTCGAATTGGCAACTGTGACGATCATTGAAATACAGCGTCATCTCCTATATACCATATGAAGGTCTAAATTACACTATTTTAAACAAAATTACCCCGCTATGAAAACGTATCGGTGAACCATCTGAAATTCAAATAGGCTGTTACAGGGGCGACCCAGGTCAACAGCGTCACTCGGGCTCCTCATACGATTTATTCTGTCTGAATAAAACCGTTCGACGCTTGCGTCAGTGAATTTTTCATTTGCTTTCATTCTATGGATGGCATTATCGTCGCTCTGTGACGTTAGTTACGTGACAATAAATGAGAAGTTCTCATGACAACTTCTCCATTGTTGAGTAATGTACGTCACAGAGCAATGATAACGCCAGTAAGTCCTCTGCTTACTAGGCTAGGCTCATTCATATTAGCCCGAGTTGCTGAACAACTTATCGTTTGTTTGAAATTATTCTCGAAATGGGAGCTGTTCATTTGGTAATTGCATAGGGCAGCTAGAGCTCTAACGGATGAGCCCGAGTAAAGCGCGAGCGACCGTATACGAGAGAAAGCCTACGAACGATATTGGTTTATTCAGGTCACCTTCAACATGAACGCGAAAGGCCAGAGATGGAACGAAAATACATATGAGCAGTGACAAGGCCCAAAAAGACCTCGAATTAACAACTTAGTAAAGTAGGACCGTATGGGTGGTGGCACAAATATACAAAGCAAGCAAAGTTGCGTTCTCCGATATAAATCGTAATCGAAGACTCGGTCTAAGTCCGAGGAGCCCGTATGTCGGAGTCGCCACTGGGCTGTTAAAAACACCAAAAACGCAGCTTAAAAACAGGCAAAAATGACGCAGCATTGATACCTGTCTTAAACGCAATCAAAATCACAACTTTTCTACTTGAACACAGAGGTAACATGACTGAATACTCATTCTACAACTGTACTAGATACCGGAATGCAAAGATAAGACAAAGCATATGTAGCAACTAGCAAGTTGTCTGCAAGGATGCCAGTTGTGTTGCCAATCATAGGCGTAGCCAGGGGGACCAGAGTGCCATGCCTCCCCAATTTTTTAGCATACATAGTCATTTCGTGGAAGGCGGCATCCCAAAAAAATACTGTTACTCGCCAAAAATCAAACATTTTGGCCCCCCAAAAATTTTGGGCTGGCTAGACCACTGTTGCCACTGCAGAAATATAATATTGATATTTAGTGTTGCCAATGCAAAAACAAAAACACAATTGAAATTGATCTGTCAAAAATTTCATTTTGCGTGTAAGATTCAGCAAACTTTCACTATTTAGAATGGTGTTAAAACGCTTGAAATTACACCAGTTTCTGAATGGTGTGCCACGAACTTTTTCTTACACACAAGCATCGGTGTCGGAAGGGGGCAGGAATTTGAAAATTTCAGCAAAAAAGGCTGTTTTCTTAGTTTCGAGTGATGAAAATCAAATTTCACCACTTTGGTCCCCCTCCATAGAACTTTTGGAAAAATCCACTAGTGGCCCCCCTGGAAAAATCCTTCCGACGCCCATGCACACAAGCATGTAAAATTAACCACTTTTGTAAAAAATTGTGTTGTATTACACCATCTGGCAACACAGTTCAACAGCACCAATCCTGTAGGTGAGCCATAGCAGGGTGACAGACTGTGCACGGTGTATTCTGGCAAACAATTACGAAATTCTGCCAAATTACATATAATATTGAAAAAATACTGCCAAAATTCTGCCACATTTTTTTAATTAAAAGATTTACTTTAACAATGGACCTAATACTAATTGTTACTTAAACTTATTTAGGCAAAATTCGAAATTTTGAAGTGGGGGGACCGGCCCTCCCAGAAATAAAAAGTGGGAGGGCCTAGGCCCATGCGGCCCCCCAGGTTCCGCCACCTATGACTACAAGCTATGCATGACCTTAGAAAAAATTCTACTAATACGTTGGTGAATAGATGAAACTCATATACCTCGATATCGAAAAAGATAGTCGAAAGAGATGTTTAATAAATTCATTGGTTATGCTTTTGGGTTGCAGAAATATAATATCACTGCTGTGTAGTAGCTCAACGCTGGATTAAGTAGCTTTAATTACTGCTACCTCAACATAAGGTTTATTCAAATGGCCGAACAAACCATGACCTCCCATACATGCCTATCAAAACTCAAGTGGATGCAGCAAACAAGGCATTTGACACCAAATCAAAAGCAAACTGCTTGGTGGAAATTATGAAAAGCACATCGACGAAAAAGCATGAGCGCTACGCGAATGCCAATTAACTCGCCATTGCGTGATTGTGACTATTCAAGCAATATGCAAACTGCTAAACTTATTATTTCATGACATTGGACCAGTGCAATGCGACACATAAGGGATGTTGGAGAAAAAGGCTTCCACTGCCTCTTTTAAATGCTGAATTAAACTAAACACCAATACAAGTAAAAACAAGAAAAATATTTAAAACTTAACATAAAAGGTTACTTCAGCGTATCGATCTCATATGAAGATTAACCTGTTGAAAAATAATACTTTTGCTCTTTTTAAAATACATAAATACATGAATTTTTTCCAACAAATGAAAAACTTTGCATGGGTGCAGGTCCAATTTTCTCTGCCACAAATCTATTTATAAGGAATATTTGTGTCTAGCGCCGAGGCGTTGGAAATACGGCCGAAAGGTTATGCCAAATTGTTTTAAAAATAAAAACTACGACTTGTCATGTTTTAAGTTTCAAGACCATAGTTAAACTTATTGTGATATCAATTAATTGCTGATTAATTGAAAGTTTTACATATTTGGTGGCTACGACATTTAATATCAAAGTAATTTCGGCAACTTTGTTGCACACTGAAGAAAACACACCTGCTGACCACACAACGTGTAGATACAAATTACGCCATCTGCCATAGGCAGAAAAAATTTTATCCAGTAAATGAACTTTATCGTCGAACTTACTTTAGAATATATTGGGTTGATTTTTCGGAATTTGACTGGTCGCGCGATCGCGCACCAGCGCAGTGCAGCAAAGCATACAATGTGCAGGGACGTTACGTAGTTTGTCCACATGTGAATGCACCAAGAAAACTGAGAAATGAAATGAGAAGAATTGTGTTATTTCCCGTGATCCCCTTTCCAAATTTTCAGGCCAAGACAAAAAACCAATGTCTTATAGTTTGGGTATCACAAGAGTGAGAAAACAAACTTTCTGTTTGTTGTGGGTATATAGTTCTCAAGCTGCAATTAAAAAAATAAGAAAGTGGTTAAGTCAGCGAAAAATTTGCAAGAACTAAAGTTGATAAAAATTGAGCAATGTGCTGCCACATTTTGCACAGCTAGCGTGTTTTATTTCAACAGTTTCTATGATGAAGATGTGCTGAACATGTATTTGACTTGACAAAAGCTTTTCAGCACCGTGTGGCGGAGTTATGAATACCAACACGAAGTTGTTTGAGTTCATTTGTTATACAGTAGCATTCGGCAAAATGGAAAGTATAAAACGAACTAAACACACACACAGAAACTAAACAATTCTTTCGTTTTGATGAAAAAATCCATGGTTTAACCTATTTACCACGGCAGCATACGACAATAAGTGGCGGTTCGCATCCCTCCCCCGTCAGTTACGCTACTGATCACGAGGGCTGTACATGCAGGCCGCAAGTACCGTTTTTCAAGTCTTCTGTACGACCTGACCAGGAATCAAACCCAGCCTACCAGCTTTAGTGGCGCGTACGCAACAAACCGTTACGTAAATAGAAATTGTGTGTCAGAGTCACTAATCTCACCTTGCAAAAGAATTCCGGAATCTCCCACACACTGAAACCCCATGTCCGGCGGTAGATGAAGAAAGGCGAGATGAATGCAGAAAGGAAATCCGATACACAAAGGCTCATTATGAACATGTTAAAAACCGACCTGAAGTCATAAATAGCTGATTAACCTTGTGCAAGTAAGCCTACGTTAGTGTTACATTCCCAAGATTTAAATAAAAGCGTGACGTGGGTACTCTGGTCATTAGAATAACTTGATTATTGATGTCAGTGATACACTTAAGCCGTCTTGTATGGATTGCATTGCGATGGGTCATTGTAAATCTTATTTCACACCTGCAAACGAAAAGTTCCCTTTCCATGCCGGCAAACCGAACATAAGCTACACTAAAGACAAAAATCTTTGGGATAGTAGAACACTTTGGGTTGTCACAGTTACAGTATAAGCCCTGAATTTNCTGCACGCTTTCGAGGAATAANTAGACAGTATTCCGCTTTCATAANTTTGCGGTGGTTGAGACTTTCACATATCTGTATTCAAGTTATTAATATCCACAAAGGTGGAGGCAGTCGGATCAATCAGCAAATCTTTTAGTGCTCAGTAACGCTAGCCACATCTGGCGAAGACAATTTTTAACTTAATTTTACAAAGACTTAAAACACACATATTAACATGATTCTATCAGTTACTGATTTTTTCGAAGCGTTGTGTCGAACAGTCCTATGGAAATATGCGTAAAGTTTTGTATTTGTTGAGTAAAGGGGGTTACTGCCAAAATGGCAGCAGGTTCCTCACGTGTGATGCAAAATCTGTGCTGTTGTAGAACACCTGATTTCCAATGCCATTTTTTCTGATGGACGAGCAAGCTTTGTAACTGTCTCCCAAGAGAGGATTCGCCGATAAAACAAGTTGAGTCGACGTGAGTGGCTCATAGCTAACCTCGGTTGTACTGTCAAAGAAATTTTTGCCATTTTGGCAGGAGTCACCCTGCGTGCCTCTCACGGAAAATGTGTTTTGTAAAAATGTATATTTCGAAATACCAATAATTTGCTTTTTCGGGTCAGATGAGCTTGAAAATGATTGCGGAGTTGTTGAAAAATGCGCCTGTGCTTCAAAAACGTCATTTGCCATTTTACTTGGTGGTACCCATACACTCAGGTTTTAAGGGTTACCTCAGCAAAACGTAAAATTGGAATAAAGCGCAAACGAAGCCCAAGATGCAACATGGATTCACCTAGAGAGCATATTGTTACCCACCGCTGTGTCAAGCCTAACTCTTCAGATATAACATTTATTCGTGACAATTAAGGTTCTAGACTCTAGAGGTATTTTTTTCAGAACAAGACAGCTACTGCCTCAATTTTATGCAGTTTTTATGTTGAAATACCGTTGAACAAATTTGTTTTGTTTCTTGTTTTTATACGTGAATAGTGTCAATCAGCATCCGTGCTAATTACTTAGAAATAGAGGTTTTATTCAGGGAAAAATGAGAACAAGGTTTTCTTCAACAAGCAATCAAATTTAAAGCAGCACACACAGTAGAATGCCACAGTAGTCTCAAGCACCATGCTAAATAAAAGAGCACCCTGAGACGTTTAGACAAAAATTGGTTCTTCATTTTTTGGTCTGACATTTATGGAAAACTGCTGTGAAGCGTGCTTTAACAGGGAGATCAACCATGCACCATCGACATCACACCGAGCGACACTCGACTTGCGGTCTTTACCTCCTCGCGTTTTGTCTCAAGGTTATTGGCTGACTGAAAGTAAATGAAGTTGCATTTTGTACCTTTTGAAACAATTTGCCACGCCAATACAAGGCACGGTAGCATGAAATTTTCGAACAGGCTGCTTTTTGTCTGTGGCCTAAAATTTGACACGCTGTGAGGGAGCACACGATCCTTTGAACATTGCAAAGATTGGCTTTGTGTTACAAACAGGGGTGTGGTGGGACGGGAACGCATTTACACGCTTTCATGTTTTCGCTTGTAGTGTAATGAAAGGGAATGCTTCATTAAATACTCATTTAAAAACGAGTCTGAAGTGCCTGTGAAAAAGGCTAGTTTTTGCGTGCGTCCCCACACTTGTTTTTTTGCACGACACCCCTGCAGGTTACAAGTGATGGCTGATGGGATCTCCACAGAAGCTTCTGTGAAAAATCTTAACGAGATCTGCAAAACTGATCTTCGTAGTTCGGTGTCACTGCATCAAATTTTGATAAATTTATAGCATGTTTTCTTGAGAAATAATTCTTATTTAACTTTGAAGATCTTATAAATATGCGGTTTGAATTGTGGCAGGCTTTTTCAATAAAAATATATCTTTTATCTGTTTTCTACTTTTTATTTTCTTTTGGTTACAACACATAACCAAGAGACGCAAATACCTGACGCTATTTACGAAACCGAAGCTTTTGTAAAGGTCCAACAACCTAAGGTCATTTGTGATGACGCAGAATGATCTTGGCGGGTGATCGCCACTGCTTCTTAAATTTGAAACCTAGGGTGGCTGAACGTCTCATCTGCTTAGTTTCGAACTTCTTGGCGACGCAGGCTGACTGCAACATAACGCACGTAATTTGCAGTTTTTGCATGGGTGAAATCGTTTTATTTGTGCAGTACAAGTGGGTATCTCGTTAAACTCTCAGAAAACAATAGTTTTTACACAGAGCAATAACAATTCAACAGCAACAAAAATCAGTCTCCTTGTAATAATTATTTACCTCTGCCATTATTATAAGCCAGTGGTTCCCAACCTTTTTGATCTCGCGACCCCATTCGAAAATATTTCATCAGCCCTTGGCCCCAGCCATTACCTGCAAGTCTAAAGGTGTTCGAATAACAACCGACAAGATAAGAAAAACACTATCATTCACATTTAGATTCACTGTATTTACGTTCTTATTTAATTTCACTTCATTCTCAAACGTCCAGTCTATGCCTCAACTTTTGTTTTAATGCGGATAAGGGTTGGAAGTCCACCCTCACAGACAGGGGTGGATATAAGAATTTAGGCTTATCAGAAAGTGGATATCAGAAGTCTCAGAAAGGTGCCCCAAAACAGTTGAATGAACCCTTTTGGCACATTTGCACATTTTTGCTTTTTTTGGAAAACAAATGACTTGCTTCCGATCTTGTTAAATGAGGCGCTAAAGTGGTTTATAAACGTTTTGACAGAACAACGCAAAAACTAAGTGCGAAACTCTCAAGGGGTGCTCGCGGCATCTCCGCAAAAAAGGGAGGCCAGAGGTGACCGCCTCACGTTAGCCTCTCCCAATATCCATCTCTGCTTAGAGATGTAGGTGGAAACGAATGGAAGTAGACAACGGAAGGGGAGAATAGTTATCTTTAGGTATGATTGCTACATGGCACATTGGAAACGCGTCAGTTTTTTTTTCAGAGAACAAGTCACGTGCTGAGGAACCATTTTGCAGTTGCAAATACACTCAGACATGAAAAACAAAACGATTTCATTAAGACCGTTAATACATGATATGTTCAGTGACGTTAATGACGGTAAGCAGGAAGGTGGGGGCGATTGGCAAGCTAAATGTAAAATCCGGGCCCCGCTTATCTTGTAAAATCCGGGCCCCGTTTTAAATCCTTTTGTAAAATCCGGGCCCCGTTTTAAATCCTTTTGGTTCAGTAGATTGTTTTTTTTGCGTTTTTCGGAGTATTTTCCGGTGATTTAGGGTCTTCCTATAGCCATCCACATTCCGATTCACAATCATTTCTGAAGTTTTTTTCTGAGTGTTGGCTAATGGGCCTCTACAGTGGCCCAAAGCAAAGTTTCCCCTTGGATCAAACCTCTATTTACGCAACTGGATATGTTACGTCGAGTTTTGATTGCAGGAAACGCGAGAGCGTTATTTCAAGAATACAACACTTTGTATGAAGCGTCTTAACTGCAAATTACAAAATGTTATGAAGTTACTTCGAACGTTTATGCAAATACACATCATTTTTACATTTGCTAGGCCTGCTGGTAAGGTCCCGCCATCTGTCAACTCTACGCTACTTGGTGCTGGAATCATGTGCTTGAACCATAACGAATACAAACTAATAAATGCAATACGGAACTATAACGATTAAATATCGGATGTGCGTTGTTGGAGTTTCAGCTGGCAAGTATACACAACAGGGCAGATGTTTATGAGGCTGACATAATCTCAGCATCACTGGACAGCGCTTACTTTTTCTGGTGCTGGCGTGTTTCTACAATAACGTCGATTGAAACTGTATAGTAGTTGGAGAAAATGTTATCTTCACAAAAATCTGTCCGTGTTTCGGTTTTATTGATGTAACAGACAGGGCCTCCATGATAAATCTTTTTAGGCGGAACAAAACCTATTTGCGCCCCTAAGACTTGCAAAATTATTTTTAAATAAATATTAATTGAGGCTAATTAATGTGCATCAAACTTCAACAAGAAGTGCTCGTTCATTGATCAAATGAAACATTTTGTTAAAACACACCCATATTCAAGTAATGTAACAATATTAACATTTTTTGAACATGACTTTTATATGTTCATTGTAAAATCTTGTCAAAGAAGAAATTAGAAACAAATAATTTAACTATTATTTAAGCGTTTTTCTGGCTTCCTTATTCGCAAAATTTCTGATAACACTATCAAAATCAACTTGTCTGGCAATGCTAGGCTTAATGCTTAATCTTGCTAGGTCAACAAGTCGAGTTTGTGACATAGTGGACCGCATAATTTTTTACAAGCTTAAGCTTGCTGAAAGATCTTTCAGCAGATGCTACTTTTCAGTAGATGCTACTTAAGACAACGATTAGGCTGAGTGTCAAGCCCTTGACTGTTTTTGATCCCACCTACAAACATAATTTTCATAATTTTCTGCACAAGTTCACTGGACAGCGCTACCTCAGTAATCTTTTAGATACCATTAACACAATGGAAATAGATTAGAAATATCTAGCAAGACATGTTGTGCAGCCTTCTGAATGGTGTCACTTTTCTCCTGACTTCTCAACTGAACCTTAACTCATTAAAAACTTTACAGTCACGTTAGCGGTAGTAATATTGCAAATGTTGCTCTCATATATTTCTACAAACTACACTCCATACCATACGAAGGCGAAAATTCAGTGCATTACTTCTCCCACAATCGAAACTTAAATTCATTTCACCAGCCCGGTATTGCCCAACTGGTGGATAGATTTTTTCAGGTATAAGACAATCGTGGTTATTATAATAATTTTGACATCTTGGAAAGACTGTAACGTTACGACGCAGTCTCAGAATGAATGGAGTCGATCTAGGTTGAATAAAACGCGGCTAGTGAAATGAGACTGCGACCTCATTGAGTAACTGTATCCTTTGGAATGAGCTTACTTATTATGACAAGAATGAAGGGACAGAACGAAATATTTCTTCAACCGACTACTGCTCCTATTTTTCACTGCGAGCCACAACAAATTGCCACACGGGCCACAGGTCAGCGACCTTTGCTTTAAAACATGCTGTCAAATACTGTAAGTGGTTAGTTTCTCCTATATGTTTTCGAAATCTTCAGCTCTCTGGGTATGTCCACTAATCCTAAACTCTCATTATATTACATTAGAGTCTCTATCTGCTTGCGGCGCAAGTTTAACAATCGGCAAAATGCACAGCACACTGTCGCAGTAAACTATAAGCACTTGCATCCTGCACTGCAGTTACTTGTTAATTTTAAACTTTTTAGTTATCTTACATATCTGCGCAAGATCGAGGGCTACTGTTATTAGATTTTATTGCGAGCTGGCATGTTACCATTCAAATTTCACTTGAAGGATCTCTTAGTTTGAAAGTCTTGGTTTGTTGGAGAGAGTTTTTATTAAAGATTTGTATGAAAATGAAAGAAGTAAAGGAAAATTTAGTTCAATGGACAGACTGGGACAGTAAACGTGGACGTCGTAAATTCGACAAAGTAGGCAAACATTCAAGTTCAACAAAAATAATTACTGCTAATAATTCTACAAATTCGAGCCTTGAGCAAACTACTGAGACTGTTGTTCGCGACCTCACAGTCGCTCTTCCGCGAATTACTTTGGGTCGCGACCCACCGGTTGGCAAACACTGTTATAAACTAAACAGTGAAACAGAAAAATAAGCTTTTGGGTGGATTTAGTAAGAAATTATTGCGTTAGCTTGCCTTAATTTTTTTAGAACCCCCTTGTATACCTCGATACATGCCAATTCAAAAAATTTTCATTGCTTTTTTGTTGCGGAAGAATATTGGTGCTTGCAGGAAAGGTTGGTTGTTTCGTATCATCTCATCTCTACCAACTTTACCAACTTTATGATTTCAAGAATGACACAAGTTTATTTCTTTGGTATGCAAAAACAAACATCTAATTACTTGATTAGCAAAATTTAGTTTTAATAACTCACAAAACATTGACTCTTCTATTTGTAGGACTATAATCTCTATTTCGCTAAAAGTTGTAACAGTGCAACTAGGGGCGTAACGACGGGGGGAAAGGGAGGCACAATACCCAGGGCGCCGAATCACTATGGGGGCGCCGGATCACTGCGGGGGTATCGAATGACTGCGGGGGGCGCTGATAAGTCCCAAAAATATCACAAGTGCTCTCTTCAATATAGTACGTTTGCTTCCGAGAGATCTGAAGTTCGAACATGGGGGCGCCAAACTTGCTTCTTGCCCCGGGCGCCGTCTAACCTTGTTACGCCCCTGAGTGCAACATTCGGCGGCGAGCCTAAGCGAGTGGACGTGATAGGTGTACTCACAGAAACTGAGGTCAGCTGTAAAAATATTTTTGTGAAACACAAAATTACTGAGACAAATTTAGCAACAGCCTTCAAAGGAAAAGAAGCAAAACTTTTGAGGAGTGTTTCGATAGACTTTGAATTTTTTACACTTACTAAAACTTACGGAAATTTCTGAAGATTACAAAAATCTTCGAGTAACAAAATATTGCCACTAACTAAATGCTTTTCAACTATAATTAGACAATGATGTAGGAAAAAACCGAATCAGCTGGATTCTGTATATAAAACTATCTAGTACTTTAGTGAGTGCCAATGCTTGAAAAAAGCAATAAGTTCGAAAAATATAGAACCACGTTCTACGAACAATGGGATACTGTTGTAGTATACAGTACCTATCTTTAAAATCAAAACAAGATTGTGCAGTTAGGAGCACTGGTTCAACGCTACTCTCTGAATTAAATGCAAATTATGTGTAAAGCGTTTGAATGTTTCCTCCAATAAAGCAAAAATCGTTTACAAATCACTAAGATAGCTTCTCACTTTCAATACGTAAATTCCAGCAGAGCAGAACTTACCTCATATTGGATGACTTCACTATTACTATAATCGTTGTTAAGTTCGCTAACATTCCAAAAACAGCCATCGGCGCGAGGATGCATGCCACAGCTATGGCGGTCGATTCCGAGAAAGGGAGATTAGAACCTCTAGAAAAAATGTTTAAAATGTTATGATATTTCCAACTCGAAGTGGTCAGTTATTTACAAACGTGAAGCATTTTGGCAGCTTTTACTAAACAGACTGTCGAATTAGAACACAAACTCATGTGCTCATTTCCGCGCCCGAAGTTAAGTTTATTTGCATTACCCGACGATTGAAGGTATGGTACATAGTCAGTAATCGCTGTTATGCAGCTTTTGAATGTAAACTGAAAACATCCTCATTTAAACAGAAGTGGAAAACACTATCCTGCATCTTGTATGTCTGCTGATCCGTAACTTTTTCCACTTCTGTTTCGCACTTATCGCGTGACAAATCAGTGCCCGAAGCAAATGACCCGCAAAACTTATACCGACAAACTTCGTGGCTGCTATCTCGGAATACAGCAACGTGGTGAGATGGTTGTTGAGCTTGGAATTGGTTGAAAACGTTTTTTTATTTCTATCGCAACGAGACAGTGTCGGTAAACTAACTTCAAATTGTTATTTGGCTGCGATCGCCCTAGAAGACTATATCCATAGGCGTACGGGAAGGCATTTTACTGAGGGGCGGAAAAAATTTGCCCTAAAAATAACAATTTGCCCTAAAAATAAACAATTTGCTCTGAAACTAACCTTTTTANTTAATCCGAATGGGGCCTGAAACCTCTTGTAAATCTATTCTATGCAGTTGAATTCGTTCATAATGGCTTCGTCTGTAACGGCAATTCGCCTATAAAGTAACATTTTGTTCGGTCCCGATGGCATCTTTTACATGCATTTCAATTCGCTTATAACGCCAATTCGGCAATAACGTTCTTTATGCAATCCCCTAGAGGTGCTGTTATAGGCAAATTCTGTAGTTACCTTGCTTGTTAACTAAAGGGGGTGAAGTTCCTTGCGCGTTGATTTCTCCCAGACAAGAAACTTTACGGTGATTGCCTTTACTGACTGAATACACTGTATTGAAAATTTTTTACCTTTTAGAATTTTTGAGCAACTTGCGCTTGCCCTGAAAAACAGAGTTTGCTCTGAAATTTTTCACTGTATTGAATATATTTTTTACCATTCAGGATTTTTGAGCAACTCGCGCTAGCCCAGGCAAACAGAGTGTGCCCTGAATTCATTATATCTAATATATACTTTTTTTTATCAATCAGGATATTTGAGCAACTTGCGCTTGCCCTGAAAAACAGAGTTGCCCTGAAATTTTTTACTGTATTGAAATAATTTTATCAATAAGGATTTTTGAGCAACTTGCCTTTGCCCTGAAAACAGAGTTTGCACTGAATTCACTGTATTGAATATATACTTTTTATCATTCAGGAAATTTGAGCAACTTGCGCTTGCCCTGAAAACAGAGTTTGCTCTGAAATTTTTCAAACCAGGACAGGCGGCAGCTCCCCCCCCGCATCCCCGCCTTCCCTGTTCAAAGTCGCTCGATGCAGACAAATTTTACCAGAAACAAGCAAAAAAACACTATTTTTGTTTGGCACTTATCCTAACTCACTGATTATTCCCGAATGCCGGGACCCCACCTCCTGACAGTACCGAGCCAACTGTCAGGCACGTCACGTCATTCGACTATTGGCAGTCGGTACATTGCCGAATCAAAGCCCAGGTTAGTCAGTCCCGCAATATGTCCGGCCAGCACTAGCCCGGTTCAATGGCGGGGATACTGTTGATCTGGGTTGTACGCCTATGACCATATCTCTTTTCTGTGAAGGATTGTAGTCTGCTTCAACGGTATTATTTAGTGGTAAATTTGTACGTGATTGACCATCATTGATCGCCATCTTGTTGTCCCAGTTACTGCGTGTGTAGAAGCCTCATCTGTACCGCTTCAAAGTCGTCACACACTAATAGCTAAAACTAAGCGGCACATTAACACTCCTACACATTCTTCATTCATTAATAGTTTTGAAATTGTGTGCTTTGTTACCGAGTTACAGAATGCTTTTACCAAATGTGGCTTGTTTCACACTCGAGTTGGTGAACATGATTGTCGAAATCAGAAATGACCCAAAGGTTTTTGTTAATGTTACTATATGGTGTTATAACAACTTCTAATCAAGTGTTTATCATACGATTTTCATTACAAAAGTCATAAAAGTATTATTTTGCTTAGGGCCTACTTTCCTATGAAGCTTATGACCCCTTCCTTTTCCAAAGAAAACTGTATAAAAAGTTAAAAAACTGGAAAACTTTTTAAACAGTTTAAAATATTTAGTCGTATAATTTCCTCAGATTGTTGGTTTATAGCAGGGGGTGCACAACCTTTATTTGCGCTATTGCCTCCACATTACGTTTATTTTTATGAATTACGGTCGCAATTGTCGCGAGTTCAAGTTATTTTTGAATTACCTTCAGGAATACGATTTATCCGATAATGTCCCATTTACTCGTGGCATTTCATTAAATCAGCTATGTCCAACCCAAATGGCTTACTGAGCCAAAATTATGTCAATATTTTAACCAGGGGCGCAGATTGAATGGCATATTAATAAGGGCCGCACAGTGAATGGCTTACTTTGATCTTAGCAAACTAAATTTAGCTTAATCTGATGTACTGAAAGCGTTCGAATTCTAACTGAAACGGTAACAGACGTGATAAAGTGGCACCGAAGACCACCTGCATCAAACTTGTCAAACTCAAGATTGTCAAAATAAGGACAGGTTGTCAATACATGGGATAATTTAACTACAGCGCAAACCTAAACTGGGCCGCACAAACCTTCGACTGGGCCACATGCGGCCCACCGGCAGCGGGTTGGACATAGCTGCATTAAATGAAATGTCAAAAATTTAAATGAATTGATTCAAGCGCAATTCCACACGTCTGATTGGCCGTCTTTATACTAAGTACCCGCATACAGTAGACAAAGAGTTTTTATTAATGCATGGCCGCCAAATAACTTATATTTTGAATTACATGTGCACGGCCGCATAAGTTTTCATCGAGACCGCATGCGGCTGTACTGTCGCAGGTTGTGCACCCCTGGTGTAGTTTTGTAGTGTCCACAAACTTATGGTATATTTGATTAGTGGCAAAGGTAATATGAATCTAATCTAGGATAACCGAAACTCTGAAAAGTTGGACACATCCACTGTTTGCCACAGTCAACTGACGCACTAGTGTCTTTACGGAACTTTGACCAACTCACAGTAGCTATTTTCCTGACAATGAACTGGCACGACGTCTTCCAAAAGCATCAGAAAATGGGTTTCCTACCTACATACAGTGCCGGATTAACAATAGTAGCAAATGTAGCAATTGCTACGTGCCCCGCGCTTTTGGGGGCCACGTGGTCCTTTGTATTAAATTTTTCTTTATTATATGCAAGGGTGGATATCATAATTTACGTGTCCGAGGCCAACTCTCAGAAAGGGGTCCCACACATGCTATACAAAAACTTCATTCGCTGAAAGCAAGTTAAATATTTGTCTTTTTGTCCGGGAATTTTCTTCTGCGTGAAAGTCCATTTAACATTGTACATTGTTTGAAGTCATTTGATTTTAAATTTGTTTTTTGTCTACACATTAAACTTGTTGAGGCTCCCCGTTTGGCACATTTTCACATAAATTTTGTTTAATTTTGACAAACATATGACTTGCTTCAGAGCTTATTAAATGTGCCTCTAGATTGATTTAATAATATTTTCACCAAAACAACGTGAAACTTTCGAAAGCGAGGCCCGAGATGTCTCTTTCGCCTCCCCTAAAATTAGCCCTTATATAGACGTTTTTCAGCCCAAGAAGCCACTATTTTTCGTTAAATTTGCCATAAGCAATTAGGCGAAAGTTTTCAATTGGATGCTTTTACATTAGACTACTGTGGTTGAAAAATCAAAGTATTTTACGATTATTTGCAACATTAATAGGACAACTCAACTAATGTTGCGAAATTGCAGCAATTTCCAGATATTGTTTGATGATATTGTCATGAATAGCAATTTAAAAAAATAACATCACATCACATTGACCTGTTCTATAAGTTGCGTTACTATTTTGGTGCTTTGAAATTGATTTAGCCATTGGAGCCAAATTTGGGGTTTTACACCCAGATCTGGGTTCTCAATGCCTTTCTGTGTTTCTGGGTTTTTCTTCTGAATATCTGGGGTTTTCAGGATTTAACTGCGCAGCGGTGATTTAACATAGGGTACAATTTATTGCAGTTCTTATTTCTAGCCTCATTTTTCTTTATCTTGTTTTATCATGGTACCTTAGTCATCAGCATAACTGATGAACAAGCAACAGACACCATGTAAGCTGTAAATATTAACTAGGTGCAATTAGTTCAAGTGACAGAGATACTAATAAAGCAAGCCAAAGAATAATATTAAATGGTACACACAGCAATTTTAAGGTAGAGTGGTTGAGATATCCAGATCTCAAAGGTTAGCTGCAGAACACTGGGAATGAAGATTTAATTACTGAAAATGCTGCCAGATCACCGTTAGAAATGCAAACAACTCCATGTTACCACCATATAATAATTTCGACAAACACAAAAGTTCACAAGCAAGGTTACAGTATATATTCACTAGCACGTTTTGTGAATACAGATGCCCAGATATAGTAAAAAGACTCACTTAATTTTGTGCCTAACAGCAATTTTCTGTTCAAATCTGGGTTGTTGTGGAAGTCTACATGAGATTTTCCAAAAAATCTCATTGGCAGACCTGAATTTGGCATCTACTCACTAGCCATTGGGTAGTGTACTTGCAGTCATCTTTTAAATATGTGGTAAATGATTTACGCATTTATTTAACTCTCACGGAGAACGGTCATTTTCTAAACTTAAGATGGTAGAATGAACAAAGGAGGACCATCAGACAAAACAAGCTGAACAACATGATTCAAGAGAGTATAGAGCAGGAACGTATATGTGATGTACATGAGATACTACCACCAGTATCATAAACAAATTCGCCAAGGAAAAATCTAGCAAATGAATGCTTAAGCAGTAGGTTTGCTGGTTTTGACAATTGACTTCGAAACGTATACTGTGTGGCTACACTGTCTAATTATAGCAATGATCCAATTTGTTGATGAGTCTGGAAGCATAAATTGCTGTCTCTGTACTGTATTTGTGAGCTGTACAGTAATGTATTCCTTCTTGGTAAAAAGATACGTATATGTACACTAATTTTTGGTAAAAAAAGATGTGTAGCCCATAATGTCCACCAGTTGATATTTAAGACCAGGTTTTTCGCACTTACAAAATTCAGTATGCCTAATGATTTATCATGGGCGTCGGAAGGATTTTTTCCAGGGGGGAACCACTAGGGGATTTCTCCTAAATTTTTGCAGGGGGGGCAAAAGTGGTGAAATTCGATTTTTCCCACTCGAAATTAAGAAAACAACCTTCTTTTGCTGAAAATGTCAAAATCCAGGGGTGGACAAGGCCCCCCTTTCTCCCCTTCTGACGCCCATGATGATAGTCACATGGATGCCCGCATAATGTATGATTTAACAGTTGTTAACTTGTTCCAGTGTATTTTTAACGTAGGGCCCCGTGCTGTTAGTATGCTACGGGCCCCGCGCTACCTTAATCCGGCACTGCCTACATAGAAAACCACATCAGGGTTATTGCTGATGCAATCATCTGTGACATTATTGTGATTTAAATGTTACAAAGACTTATTGCAGAAAACATTCAGATATTTTTTCTTCTGCTAGCATGTAAGTATGAATATCCACCAAAGTGATTTGCAGCACATGAAAAGTCACCACGGTGCAGAAATTGCGTTAAAACATTCCAAGGCTAAACGTGCAAATGGGGAAAGGCATTTTAGGTTTTCATGTGTTCACTTCGACTTCGACAGTAAGTCGAGCTGATTCGAGAGATTTCTCATCCTAGCGAGCATTAGCAACGAACACAGATATACATGGAGACAATTTTCTTACTGACAGTGATTCCAAAAAAGCATCTTGTGCTTCAAAAATTTGTCAAACTTCAGTGGACCAAGTAAATAGCATTAACACTTTTCATAAAGCTCATGTTTTACAGATGATAATGTTTTGAGCAGGCAACTGCGGAAGTGCAACACAGTGCGGAAATCATGGGGAATCGCCATGCGTCTCTGGTTGCTCGTGGCTGTACTGCAGCTTTATGACGAATATGTCTTTAATTTAGCTGTTAATACATTGGCCACAAACATCCATTTCGTCGTACGCCTGAATGTACAGGCTATAAATCAACAAACATATTCAATCAAGGTATTTGCTTGGTATGAGTAAACTGAAAGAAAACGCATCTAGTTTCCTGAACCTCAGTAACGTTAAAAACTTACTAAAGTGCAAATCTGATTTAACAAACCAATTTGCTCGAAACCAATAATTTTGCACAAACATCTGAAAGAAGTAATGTCTTACTCCGTTGCATTTTGTGGTTCATCAGTTGTGCTGTTGACCATAATCGACGTCGGCGAAGTTATAACTTTTGCAGTTGTCATTTCCTGGCAGAGGTAAGACTTAGATATACACTTTTGCTCGGTTTTAATATCTGTTGATTTGAAAAATAGATAAAACTTCGATTGAAAAATATAAAGGATATAAGTTGTTTTGCTAAAAACCTTGGTCCCTAGTTCCTACATTATTTGCTGTTTACGTTGGTCGCAAACCATGTCACTCTGGAATGCCACTGCACACATCAAAAAATAATGATGCTCTTCACATGAGTTGCTTGAAACCAAATCAACACATGTTTTCGAAACACGGCAGCTGGTGGTGCTCCACGAGTTATTCACAAATATTTAATTCTCTTTTAAATTCCTTTCTGTTGTCTATATATCAACAACTTGATTGGTCACTAACTCTCTCTTGGAAAGCAGTACAACCTTGCTGTATGCCAGGGGTCTCCAACTCAAACTGTTCCGAGGGCCAAGTGAGGACTTATAAAGTAACCCGATGGCCGTATTATGACGCTGACGAAACAACGGCGGTACCTCAACCCTGCTAGAAACAGTTTTTACATCTTATTTCCTGCGAAAGGTATCGTCAGTTATAGGCAAATCATTTCTAGCCGTCTCTACGTTCACAAGGAACTTATCCACTCACCAGCCGAGCACTTTCAACCACCGGTGATTAAAATAAATAACGTAAATGTCATTTATTTGAAATTTCCAAAAAGCATCGCGGGCCGCACAAAACGTTCTCGCGGGCCACATGTGGCCCCCGGGCCGCGTGTTTGAGACCCCTGCTGTCGGCAATGCTGGGTGCGTATCAATGATATTTCCATTGTCTACGAAGTGTTAACCACGTGCAAAGAAACGTACTGATAAGCAATTTTTTAAAACAACGCGTTGATCAGCGCTGCATAAACGCCTATGGTATATCAAGCAGAGTTGGAAATGGGCCTCATTTTGAAGCCCGAACCCGGCCCGAGCTTGAAATCACAAGCCCGAACTCGATCCGACATATATTTTCGAAACCTGATTTAGGCCCGAAAGATAAATGTACCGAGTGAGTCAAGATATGAGCAGTTGCGGGTATTGGTGGCCAGAATTGGACAACTCGATTCTTTTGGTTTTCTAATTCGATGAATTAAAGCGAAATGACGGTGATTGTAATTCTCATCTAATCTGCTAAAGGCTTCAGTGCTCTTTACTTCTAATCTAATTTTCGGTTTTACCAAAAATCCTAATTTGTCCAACGGCATTTTTCGAAGATGAAACAAGAATACACCCTCGTGAAAGGAAAGTACAACAAAATGGTCACAAGTGCCATGTCGCCATCCCATCACTTGAGCATGCAGCGTGAAAACTCGATCAGCTTTTTTCTCATTCACAGCTGTAGTACAAACTATGTAGCCATATCAATCATTATTATTATTTATTCACATTGTCTATTCACTCACACGCAGAGTTGAATAAATGTAATTCTAATTTTAGTTCAGTTTCTGGTTTTCACAAATGCGCTAATTTTAATTCTACTCTAATTTGTGACAGCTGGGTTAGCTCTAATTTTAGTTCAAATCTAATTTAGAAAAGCTAAAAAAATTCAGTTGCACAAGTCTGTTGATGGCATCGCAAACTAATTATGACCAAATAATTCACAAATAACCCTTTTTTGTTGAAGGTTTAATCAACTCGATTGCTTCAACAGTAACTGGCGACAAAAGTGTCCGTCTTTGCGAAAAAAATTTATATGCAGGCCAAAAACCGGCTCGAAACATTTTAACAAACTTAAGCCCGAACCCGGTCCGACCCGAACAGCCCGACCCGATTTACACAAGGCTGTCTTCAACCTCAACGCTAGCGAAGGTGCTACCCCGCCTTCAGTACACAAGTGCAGTGTTGCCAGATGATTGTCACCTAAACCTGCTAAATCGTATCACGAAGAACTACTAGATCCTGCTAAAAAACATGTCACAAATTTTCAGCTAAAATCTGTTAAAAATAGTGAAATTCTGCCAAACTGCTAGCTTGAGGTGTTTAAAATAGACTTGCAAAGCTATGTATCAATTTTTGGTCTGGCGCTCACTGTCAATGGACTAGACCTTAGGCCTACAACTTCCTGGCGTAACTGAACCACCTGAAAAAATCATATGTGTCGTGGGATAAAAATATATTCCGCCATGTAGTCTTTCAAACCCAATGCCCTCACTAAGCACAGAAGCGAATCATTTAGGCTTTAACAAGCCATCCAGTTGCCTGTTATTATGATGCAATTAATCTTCTTGAAGCAGCTTCGCTGCGTCATAATAGAAACTCCAATGGTTATAGCAATGGTACATTTATGCGTCCAAATGATTAAAGGCAGCTAGTTGTGCCTGGTGGTCTTTATGTTGCCCAATATAAAGTGTAAGAAAGAAGGTAAAGAATTTTGATGAAAAACAAAAAGGTGTAAAAGTTTTCATCTCTAAAAATTGTTGGAACAAATATTTGGCCAGGAATTTGTTACCTGCTAAACCTGCTAAATGTTTTTCAAAATCCTGCTAGAAAATCAGCTAGCTACTAGATTGAAAAATTTCCAGCTAACACTAAAAAAACCTGCTAGATCTAGCAGCAGCACAGCTAAAATGGCAAATCACTTGTGACAAGTGACTTTGTAGTCTGAGTGAGATTCTGAAAAAAAGACCAGACGGTCAGTCCACCACGGTTGGCTGGCTGCCGTGTCTATCATACGTTGCTGTTCTGCAGCCATATGCTTAACAAGTTTTGTTCTTTTAGATAACATTATAACGTATTTCATTTCCTAAACAGCAAGCTCTTAGACAAACCACATGTTTATCAGCTGAGTCATATGAAACAATAAGCCACCCAATCAATGTTTGTGCTTCAATGCACGATACTCATCTAGTAGTGTTGAGCGCAAAGTGCAATATTCATGGCAGCGCATTTTGCAGCAGCGCAGCGCATTACGCATCACGTCCGGCTGCAAACATTCTCTTCTGGCGGATTTCACCAAACCGCGACGTTGAAAACACAGCAATAGTTGAAAATGGCTGCCGGGCACGATTAGACTAAGAGTAGATCGATGAATAGCGCACACTGATGTCTTGCGAGTCGTGATGGACAGACCTACATTGCCAGTGTTGGTAATATCTTGTCGTATGTCGGCATAATTAAACAAGCTGTGGTAAACTGCAGAGGCCGCAAGGCCGTTAAGAATTTTGCGGGATTTTTGGCGATGAAGTCGAAATTTAATAGCAAATCAGAGAGCAATTCGTGTTTTTCATCAAACACAATGCTTTTATTCGTTGGAACCAAAGTGCTACTTGATTTTTGCCCTGCTTCTGCTTCCTCTTGAAAACCTAACTCTGCATTTTTCATGTTTGACTAATAGTGCTTCGTGCATTAGCACCGACTGACCTAGTCGAAATTGATTAAAGCAGTACGCATTAGTCATCTGAAACAAACGGTTGAAAATAAAGAACAAGTTAGAATCATTCAAGGGGTGTTCGCAAACCTTCAGCGAATGGTTACACGAATGTCTCTAGCGCAGTTGTTCTCAACCTTACAACCCGCCGAGAGGACAGGTCTTCGAGGCCTAATCAGCATAGAGTGAGTCAAAATTGTCATAACTGGCGTAAATCATGAAATTGTTTTTTGGTATTACTATCTATCCAGTTGCTCTCTTGGGGTTGGGAGTGTACGGATTTATAACTAGGGCAAGTTTTTGTTGCAGTAAAAAAGTGAGAAAGTTGCATTTATTTTCAACGAAAGTTGCATTTATGCGCAGGAAGTTGCATTTGTGCGCAC
>JGI24159J19872_10001503_pt1 | contig 25822 bp, 15 predicted proteins | sample Ectturendosymbi4_FD_19872 | JGI IMG/M metagenome (IMG submission 19872)
TACACCACACTTAAAAGAACCTAAAGAAAAAAGAACGAAAAAACGAAACTAGTATGAGAACAGCTTAGCCACAAAACAATTTAAATGCTAAACGAAACAGAAGCTCGGGTGAAGTTTAAAATCACATAATTTAACGTAGATTTTAGACTAAATAATTGAATGTACCTCCCTGTTGAACCCGGCCGGTTAATCGAGGATGCACTGTATTTGCGATTCTAAGATGCCAAGTAAAACTTTTTAGCTGAAAACCAGGAATAAATCTGCTTTCGCCCTGATCTTTCACTTTGAAAAATGTTGCAGTTGCGAAACATTTTGCTGCAAAGATTGCTGGGATTGTGACGTGCGATTCGCAATCCACGCTTTAACGGCATCCAGACGGTGTCATCAGAGAACAAGTTAGCAAATAGTTCGTTTACTTAGCATCAGGCCGGCGGTCGAGGCTAGACGTGAACTTGTCTGTGCGGTTGAGTGCGGTTGGCTGGCTTAGCCACAGCCTTCTTTGTGGTCACCGCGAGAGTATCGATAATGTACGTTAGAGCGGCACTTTGTAAACGCTGCGTCGATCACATAGTTGGGTTGCAACCCGTTGTCAGTGTGTAGAAACTGTGAAAATGGACACAAGCGGTTAGTATACGATCAGCCAGGTTTCGTTTAGATTTTCGGCGATGGTAATGACATCAGGCACCTATCGTCAGCTTTTGAACGTTTTGAAACAAGCAACTAAGGCTTCGACTCGCTCGTAACGTTGCTCTGGTTAGGAACCCACAAGCACTGTACAAATTCAGTTCATTCGTTGCAAACCCTGCACGACAAATGTGAGCGTTTAGAGATATATCTCAAGCTGTTTTAAATCGACCAGCAGCTTCCGAAGCTTGCACAAGTTTGTCAGGAATAGGAAGAACGTTCCTTCGAGCGTAAATTGTTATTTTGGCAAATCTACCTTCATGTTGTGCTCATCACCGAAGCATGCGCTGAACGTAGCGTTTTGGATCTTGAACATCTTCGCGCGTGCAACAACTTTCGCAGTAGATCGATCAAGTGCATGCTGTGCGTTAATTCAAATGTTTGAGACCCTGGAGCAAATATAGTTGAAGCAACAAGCTCTGGTGGATGATTGGTGACGTGTTACTTGTTGCTCTCTTTGCTCTGCAGTTTGTGAAACATTCAGCAAAATTTGAAAAGATTACTGGGTTCATTGAAATCAACAATTCAAATCTACGCTTCTGTTCTGCGCATGTTGTGGATGAGTCTTAGTCCAGATTAAAGTCTTCTGTAACTCGTTCACACTGCAAGATCTTAGGTTGGCAGCTTATGACGAGCTGCCGTAAGACAAGTGTTTTTCATGAAATGAATTCTTTTTCGAGGAATTGAACAGTTTCAAGAAACCCTTTGCAACGACGTTTAGCTTATTGGATAAAACTTACTTGACTCTGTGAAATTTTTTCCTTCAGCGAGAATTTTAGCCAAGCTTATGATGGAAATGAGGTCTGCTGAGATCTGGTTATCACTCAGTTTTAAGCGAGTGGATTTATACAACAAAATGCAAACGTCGTCTTTTAGGCTGAAGGTCCTCGTTATCTCATGTCAGGGGTTCCCAACCTTTCTTATAGCTTGGGTTCCCAACGATATCTAATAGCAGCGGTTCCCAATTTTGTTTGGCCATGTACCCCGTTAGCAGCATTTCGACAGATGAGCATGTACACCTAGAATTTCTCATGACAAAATATTTTATCGTGACTAATCATAGGTATATTCAGCAATAAGCATATAATGACTTTTGAAAATAATATTCACTGACACATGTATGAATATTTGGAAATAAATAATACATAAATAGATTTTCCATTCTATTGCTAAGCTTAAATGTACCCCTTGAGATGGGCAAATGTACCCTTAGGGGTACATGTACCCCAGGTTGGAATGGGAACTCTTGTCTTATAGCCTAGATCAAAGGACTTTTTAAAAATAACCTTGTTTTTCAACGTATTTAGCAAAAAGTTTAAAATTTCAGCATTTATCTTAGGTTATATTGAGTTTGCTACTTTTCTTCAGTTTCTTGCCACTTACGTTTTTTGTAAGCACAACACTTTTGTATACTTATGAAGAAATTTCTATCATCGTTTTCACAACTGCTTCGTCAATTGAAAGAATGCAAACGCTTGATATCGATTCTACTGTAGAGACCAAGTAGGGTTCAACTCTCGAAATAATATTTGAATCTTTATCATAATTTAAAAAGCAAAACATTTTCACTTTCAGAGGTAATATGAAAGTCATCTATGAATTGCACATACGCACAATATCAATTGTCAGTGTCACTGGCCAATCTGTAAATGAATAAACCTATTTCATCTATTCTAATGCAGAATAACAAACTTCTCGTATTGAAAGATCATCCTCCAATGATGTCTTTTGCTCAGTGACAGAAGTAGCTTCAGCTTCAGCAAATAAATCCAATATTTTGATTTTGTGTTTTGCATGAATTATACCTTCACCCTGCAACAAAANAACGCATCCATTACTTCAAATATTCCAAAATAGCTGCTAAATTACTGACATGAAGCGTTGAAGAGTACGAGCGTAATATAATACAGTCTATGGTAAGAAATCCTTTCTCAGCAAAGAATCAGACACTTTAAGATCTTACAGAATATATATTTTGCCTACGATGTAGGCATCATCAGCTCAGAATCATTTTTTTCTGCACTGATGTGTTGCAATGCGTTGGTTTGGTTTATTTTATTCAAAACAAGATATCTGCTGCTTTCCGCAACTTGTACCACAAAAACTCATCAATCTTTTTCGCGTCATGGAGTGATATATTTTCACAGATATTTTTACCATTGAAGAAAAATCACCAATTATTTGCTTTAACACGGTGGGTTTTTTGTAATCTTTCCTAAGGAAACAAATGTTGTGTAGGCCTACTCTCTATCGAAAGAGCTTTAAATGCTTTTCAGTTTGCTGCTTGTTTTGTCTTTCAAACATAAACCTTCCAGAAAGTTATACAGAATCTCAAAAACCATCAGGCAACTTTGGGAATGTCAAAAGAAGGCCACTAGTTTCCACACCCTACACTATGCGCACTAAACAACTTAAGAAACTTGAAAAGACATTTGGTGGTACAGAACTTGAAGATGGCGTGAAGTAAGAGATTCATCCCAAAGCTTTTCGTCTGACACTATTCAAGGGATATCGTCAGAATGACGTCCACTTNATTCTGACGATATCCCTTGAANAGTGTCAGACGAAAAGCTTTGGGATGAATNTCTTATTTCACGCCAACTTAAGAAACCTTGAACTTGCCCCATANTCTTTCGTTGCGTAATTTTATGCTGTAATTCGTTAGTGTGATATTGCTGTGGAAAACTTAAGTATGTACTTTCCACGATGGGTGTAAGCAAAATTTCCTATTAAAAATTTGCTGATCGATTCCTTGCTTACACCCGTCGTGGAAAGTACGTACTTGAATAGAGATATATGCAAGTTTGAATCATCGCAAAAAGACGAAAGCAGGTGGCAGTCGACTGATTCCTCGAAAGCATACAGAGACACTAGTGCTTTTAAGTGCTGTGGAAAACGTAGCAGGTTCGCGAGTGAGTGTTAATCAAGCCATGGACAGACGCTCGTTGCAAATCATTCGCTTGGCACGAATTGATTAAAGACAACACGGACTACCTTGTTGATCGAACATGAACACACGAAAAATTCGCACAAAGTGTATCAAACTGCTTCTTTCGTTGCGATCTTGTTGTCAAGTTACCCACGCATACACGTAGGCCTACGCATTATACATAGGGACAAAATGGCGCCGGCTACTGTAATGAGATGCGCAGTAGTCCAAGCGACATGCATGACATTTTTGATTTGCCACTCATACATCTGTTTGCGTTTTATGCAGCCAGTCTTCTTTCTTTGTAGCAGAATGTTAGTACATGCAAGAAAATGCGCATCGCTTTTTCATAATCACTGCTGGGCTTTGAGTTGCATTAATTTTTTTAATGATCCCAATGTTTTGTTTGAGGCACAATTTTTGACTGACGTGTAGAACAGAGCCACAAGCTCCTCTCACCGGAGGAAGTAGAATCAACATCAAGAGTGTGATGTCACAAGGCCAATTGATTCGTTATATTTACAATAGTACCAAACCAGTCGCATACTACTCAATTTCGTCCACGCTTCGTTATTGACAACATGCTTTACCCATGTTTTGGCGGTAGCATCTTTTGAAAACAGCGGAAAGAGATAGAATGCATCTTTCAACAAAATCAAATATTTGCACGTGGATGTCGAGGCCAGTCGTCAAGGCGCGGAGCGACAAATTCACCCTCGTAATCAAGAAATACCAAAGCAGAGCAGTGGTGGGAAGAACTGAATTTTTCAAGATTGCAACGCGCAGTTTTGCTTTGAAAGTATCTGCTAGTAGCAAGCTTCATAGGCAACAAAAACACAAACCAGAGGTCAGTAATGAATCTAGTGTAACTACAACTTGAAGGTCTTTCATGCGGTGTTCTGAAAGGATTTCGTAGCGATGAGGTCATGTGTTCTTATGAAAGCACCAAGCGCGCAGGACAAGAAGAACTTGTTTAGATTACGAAGCAGTTGTTGCGTTTTTCTATCCAGGATCGTGCTCGTGGTTTTTCATCAGTTGAGGTTAGAAAAGCAAATCTTCAATTAAATTGCGTGCTTCAATGACTACAGCCAGTTTGGTTGTTCTGAATGTTTTACTGGCTGCGGGACGAAAGTAAACTCAGCCGTTGGCTGCATACAGGAACTTCTGATCTTTGACTATTTTTCATAACTATACAGAGTATTAAATTTTTTTGCGCATTGTTCAGCACGGGGCGAAAGAACTGGAAAAACACATTTTTTTCTTTTTTTAATTGTTCAACATCTGGAAGAATAACTTTTGCCCTTCATTTACTAGAAGCTGAAGTATCTAAAATGTGAAGTATATCTCAGCGTTTAAAGCGTCTCTGGCAACTTATTTCGTTCGTAAATCACCTTCAGTGTATTTGTAAAAGTTTTGCTTTCTCTTGTTGCGTGTTGTTTTTGCGCATCGTAGACGAAGAAAACCTTTCAACCAATTCTTCATCAAACTAAGGAAGGCGATTAAATGCCTTGCCATAAAAACAACTGATAGAGGCGATGCATTTTTATCGAAATCCTTCTGAACTTACGTCCGACCTTCGAGTTGCATGATATCTTAGCTGCAAATGTGAGCCGCTGCCCTCCCCAATCATTTCCTGGGCAATTAGAGTAGATGAAGGAGCGGGTAAAAAGCATGTCTTTGTCAGATCTTTAGTACTGCCATAGCAGTCGCCACAGGTGTAGTGGGTCAAAAAATCTTGGGACTGCAGCGTTTTTCTCCAAAATGTGTTTTCATATTCAAAAAATAATTTTTCAAAAAACTCTATCATGACATATCTCTAAGTAATAAAAAGACACATTCAATACAATTTTAACCCCATTAATACCCGAAAAGAAGTTAAATTAAAGAAAATCACAATTTGATACAATTTTTTTCAATGTTTGTAGTGATTATTGACCAAAACCGAAATAGTTGGGGGTCAACAGACCTCCCTGCACCCCGACCTCCTGCGCCTATAATAGACACAGTATCCATAGAAGAGAGTAAAAAAGTCAAACGAAAAACCCTGACGCATATTTATCTTACCAGGCTTTAATCATGCGTGACTTGGCCTTGAACCAGCAGTACGATATTCTGCTTCTCGCGTTCGTCACCATTTGATCCCTCGCGGTCTACAAATCTTCCAAAAGTCACGATCACTTGTCACTGAACTTCCCAAGACCGTGATTTGTGTTACGCATCACTGATTTCTGTTACGCATCACTGTTATTGCCGAAAAATGAGACAAGAGTGACAACATAACCAGACTGTTTCAAAACGAAACTGTGGCCTTGTCAAGCAACAATAGCTGGCCCTGTCCGAATCAGAAATAAAAAATTAGTAAAATCTCAATTTAATTTCTGCAATTTTCTGTGGTGGTGAAATGTATGAATAAGAAATGCTTGAAGCATTTCAAGCAAACGAAAGAAACAACGCGGACATCAGTGGTGAATGTTATCGAGTGTTTTCACATAGTGGCTGACGGAAAAATATAACAACTTCCATGCCATGCACGTGGTTGTCTCAACTGCGGTTTCCTTTTGGTATTTCCAATCACTGTCTGGTGAAAAACTTGTCTTAGACAGCAAGCTGGATGTCGATGTGTTTTTTAACATCTCGGTTGTGGTTAACATGTAGCATTTGTGACTACACTCGACACAGTGTTTACTTGTCTTCACGTTGGCGTGTCAAGAACGCAGATAATAAAAAAGTTGGTGATTTTACGGTTTGGAAAGTCATTCCTTGATTTATTATGAACGAAAAAGGAGAATTATTGTGTTTTTACCACACTGCTTTCTGACAAGTTAAAACCAATTGGTGTGAAAATATAACTTGACCCAACTCGACAGGATTGATGGCACAATACTGATCAGCTCACCATGCATGGCTTTAGGCAAAGATTCACCTCCTAAAGATATAAACGTCTGCCTTTTTCCAATTTGAAATAGAGGGGAAAACTCTTTTAGACATTTGCTACTTTGTTGTTTTTCTATTTACATGACAACTGAAGATGTCTGTTTGGTTAACAAGTTGACTACTTTGCTTGAACATCATAGCATTTTTTGTCGAGCAAGGATTCCTATCGATCACAACTTTATGCTCAGTGTTACTAGTTTTTTTAATGATACGTTTTACTGGTGGAAAAGCAATTGGAAAAGCTCGTCAGAAACTTGTCTTATTTTCGTAAATATTTTACTTAGAAAGTATGTTTTCGTCTTCGTTAAACAACTTTTTGTAGACTTGGCCATTGGATGTCTTGGCACCGTTTGACTCAAGTACGTGAACCTTTACTTTTCAACTTCTCATAGCAATGTATAAGACTGAGCCAGCGACAACAGAGTGAAAAGGCTGTGTTTGCTGCATGCCAGTGCGTCAGCCATTGTTTGACAGATTTTCAGCTCTCCTTCCACGAGATAAATTCAACTGAGCTATTACACCATTATCTTGAAGCGTTTATCAACATGACAGTGACTGGTACAAACATTCGACAAGCATGTTACACAATGAAGTAAACAAAGTCAACTATCTCGAAGGAGCAGATCTACCGCTTAAACTGTCTATCATTTATCCATCACGCAAAAACATTCACTCTAAAAATGTCACTAAAGCCATTGCACAGCTAAGGATCGCGCAGGCTCAAACAATTCCGATTCTGATTGAGTAACTTATCTAAACGGCCACCAAGCTCAACTCAAACTCCTGCAGCTTCTGTATGAATTTTCAAATTATCGCCTTTCCTCGAAAGCAGACCAGAAGCGCTTACAATGCTGGCGTTTACTCCCTACGTTCTTAGATAAGAGTGCAGGATATACTGAATATGAATTCGCTACCTCTGTGAAGAGCTCGAACGCTGGTAGGCTACTGTTTCATCGTTAACGGTGTCAGCATCACAAAGGTCCTGCGGAAAGGTTTGCAAGACCACTTAGTTAAGATCACATAAATACTGTAGACGCATTACGTGCATTCCAGGTGGTTGTGTTTTAGTAGCAAGCACTAGTATCGTGAAGGTTTTCTATAAATGCCTCAAAACACTAATTTTTTCAAAGAAAGGTAGATTCTGTGCCTGTATCATGTAATGACAGAATGTGGCCTGGAACCTGATGTCTTGAAAAGTGCCTGTCGAAAAAATAGAAACGACTGCTCACAAACTTGTCCTTCAGGGGTCAGATTTGAAAGACTCTTCCAACAGTTTTCTCAAAAAGGTTAATTCGTGTTTAAACTGCTTGAATTTCTTCAAAAAAAATTGAACGTGATCAGTGATCACAACGCTTTTTGAGGCATTTTTTGTGCTTATTCTCAGTGCTATATTTCGAAATGATTCACCGCTAATGGTTGAGCGATTGTGCTACTTAGCCCTATGTTACGTCCTTGCATGTACATTAGAGAATTTTTGAAGAGCATAGGCATCCGCAAGGTCTGTAGAAACTATCATTNGGACACGCAAGTAACCGAAATAAAAAAAAAACAACTGGAAAATCTGTNTACGTTGAAATTTTCTTTCATAGTTCAAAATTACAGATCGTGTTTCACAATCCCNTGTAAGTCATTCGTGAAAAGTTTCATTGCTGCAACCGTCGTTTAGACCAAAATCGAGAGTTGAGAATGAGGTTTGCGTGATGTGAGCAGTTGCTGCGGTTGATTGCGATCGCTCAGATTTTTTAAACATTATCTCTTAACNTCAGTCCANGTCTTTGCGTGATGCAGCCGCGTCTTCTAAAATTAACCTGAAGACTGCAGATGGCAATGCGAGTTACTCGCTTGAGACAATACGAGTTACTGGAAAAACTTTCTCGCAACAGTTACAGCAGATGAGACAATCGCTCAGTGAAGACAGTTGTGATTCCTTGCAAAGAAGTTTTACTCTGCTTCCACCAACGTCAAATGAGATAAAGCATTTGGCATTTTAATTCTTGTAGCCTTAGGAGTGGCAGTGAGTTAAACTCGATTATCCTCGTTTTGCTAATTTGTCAAATGCCCGGCGAAGCGTGACGAGGAACCACCATGCGAGTGTCACATAGAACTTTGTCAAAATCGCCTGTGGTAGAAGTGAAGAGAAGCATTTTTATCTCCGATCTGTCATACACGTACAACTTACCGATGTGCATGAGAGCGGGCTAGTTGCCCCAGAGTTTCGATGAATCCATGGATGGCGGTTCACAAACCCAGCCCGGTGTTTCCAATCTTTTCAACGGGGTCAACAATCAACCTTGGATGGCGATCAACACGTTTGCATACTTAGGGGTTTATCCAGGGTCGCCCCAACAGCCCCCGAATTCTCCGACGGTGGAGCACAAACCATAGAGAGGTCACGAATTGGGGAGGAATTCCGTATCCAACATGCACACAACGCCCCAAAAATTTTGTAGAAACCTCCGCAGTTGACTATTTGTTAGCAATGGACCGCTTTTTTGCAACTATTGCACAATGAAGTAAACAAATCTGCTCTGAATACATCGCAGTTAGAATTTGCGTCTTTATTCGTTCACGCAAGAAACAAATATCTTTACACATCGATACTTCGCAGTAAAGCTTTCTATTTGTGGCAGGTTTTCATTACACTAGAGACATGATGGTTTTATAGGTATTTTTGGCCTAAACGTTTCACTGGATTGAGTTAATCTACAATATGCCAAATTCAAAAACTGTCAACTGTGGTTGCTTTCCTGAATTTATTTTGGTCAACTGCGGCTCTTCGGTGCTTCGCCTGTTTTGCTCGGAATGGTTTAAAACCCGGGAAAGGGGCAGGGGGTGAGGAGGCAGCGGTGTAGGGGGGGAAGGAATAAGGCTGCAGTGTTACTTTTGTCGTCAAATGATCGCTTTCGCAACCTGCGTCCGTTTGATTACGTTTTTTGTTGTTTTACTTTGCATTCATCAAACATCTTAAATGTCGCTGCTGGCATTTTGGAACACTGGTCAAAAATGCTTGTTGCTTTGGCCCTCCTAAGAAAACTAAATTGACGTCTATGAACAGACGGGAGGTTAGGTTTGCGTGTGCGTAGGTGTAAGGCAGTAAATCGATAACTGAGTAAAAACAGGTCAAATCCAGCTGCATGTTTAATGTTCTGTCAGAAGAAGAACAATGACACACCAGCTCACAGCGTCTTCGAGAGTTTTACAAATCTATTTAGAGTTTTACAAAAGTGTTTGTGACTTCTTAAAAATTGAAAAACAAAGATAGGGCTAAACGTAAAATCATTCGAATATGAATATGTTGTATGTGCTGTGCACATTTTCTGATTCAAGTGACACATATGTGATGAAACCATTCAATCAGTGATGTTTGAGCGATTGCTCGGTGCGTTGGTTTGTTCATTCAAATTCTAGTTTTCCTGCTGCAACAATGGAAATCTTTGAATCCAGAAATGAAAGTGATTTGCTCGGTTTGATTCTTTTCTTATTGTTTCATTGACAGACATTTTGGGGACATTGTTGCTGCACACATGTGCGAACAAACAAAGGGAACAGCAATTTGATGAACTCTATTTTGCACGTTGATTCCCAAAACGATTTTTGAAAAAAGCATTTCGGATTTTGTCATAGTTTGAAACGAACATCCGACAACGACCCACGTTTCGGTGACGCAACGACCCGTGACGTTTTGTGTATAAAACTGTTGCCGCCAAGAATTCCTCAAATGCAGTCAAACCTGTATGTGTTGAAATTAGAAAACGGGGAAAAAACGTCCCTTACGAGTTACCTTGCAACTTTCTTAGAATTTGAATGATTCAGCTTCATGCTTGTCTTTAGATCACAAAAGTGACATGTAGAACGACCTCCAATTGTTAAACAGTCCAGGAGGATGTGGTTTAAAAGTTGTACAAAGGTGGACACACTCGGTTGTTAATCGTTTGGTTCCTGTTGATCATGAAGTATTCTTCCATCGCACTGATCCACCTTGCTGTTAATTTGTTACTAGATTTAATAAAATTTCGTATTTATTTTCACGCTAAGTGCAGGGTTAACTTTGCTTCTTAAATCAGGTTAAGCTTTGTTGCTGTTCTTAATGTTTCGGATTTGTGTTTTTAGATTGCCAGTTTTGTCCGAAAGGTGTAGCAGCAGAAGTGCTTGAAACACACAAACAGCTTCAGCTCCTTCGGCCATACCAAGCTGCAGAACCATCGGCACCAGACGACGACCGATGCCACGCCACCTTCGCGTCGAGCACCAATCGCTTCTCGTCAAACGACTGTTTGCCACCGGAGTCAGCAAATGCTGCCAAACGCGCCTGTAGTCGGAATCTGAGCGCAGTCGAGCAGCATCAGCACAGACGACGCACGGAGCAGTTCTCAATCGAAGGCTTCAAGCAGTTGGGCAAAAACTGCTATGCTCCAAAACGCACCTTGTCTGAAAGTGAAAAATACTCGCACAGCGCAAAGAGGCAAACAGGTCTTTTTTGCGACCCCTCCTGCTTAGACTCTGAAATCGATTTAAGTAGAGTTAACGCAGACAAGACGCGACCTCCTGCTTGGCCGCACAAGCTCGTCGTCTCTCAAGCAGAGCAATCTCGGGGGGAAGTTGACGCAACATCAGGGAGTTTTCGCAGGCCTTTGCAACCAAGTCTGTCATTCCCTCTGTTCAATCCCAATCAGCGCCACTTGGCTGAGGGAGGGAGTGACGGCATAAAGAACAGCCCGAACCGGCCGTCACATCTCAAGCAGCCTTGCTCATATGATTCATCGTTTAATTCTTCTTTGTTTTATGACTGTAACTCCACCGCGTCATCGCAACGTCACGACCAGCATCCTTCATCTTTTTTCTACGGGGAGGATTTTCAAAGCAAGGAGTGCAAAGACGCTTTCTCATCCAGCGACTTCCGGTCGTCGTTTCACGTCGAGCCTAATCTTTTTCCCTACCGCCCTGGACCGGACTTCGGGGGCAAGGACCATCTGGCGAGTCCTGGTCGCATCCCTACTTCCGAAGAAATGCCCGTAACCCAGTCGCAAACCATGAACTATCTCGATAGTGCGGCGGGAGGGCAACACGTCGCAGGTCGGCAGGTTGTGGACATTCTGGCAGAGCATCAAGGGGAGCTGATTAAAACGGACAGCCCCAATTTTCTGTGCACGCCCTTACCCCAGCACTGGCGAGTCAACAAATCTTTGCAGACCCCATTCAAAGGTAGGAAGCGAATTCAAGTGTACAGTATGTTCTCTTGCACCAGACATACGCATAAAGTTGAACTGCGTCAAATTGAAAAATGCTGGAATGTATTGCTGCTTGTCATTAAACTCGACGTTTGTGTCAATCGGGAGGCCGCATTCACCTGCAACTTGAAAGATCTCAGCCAAGTACAACGTAATTGGCTTTCTTCGCATAGAGAATGTTTGTATGAAACGTATAAACAAATTGAAAGTCTTCAACTTTTCTGCCCATGTCTTGAGCATTAGCAACGAGAAAGCAAGATAATGAAGCTTTCTCTCTTGCAATATAAGACGATAAGTCTTTTTTTGCAGCACTCTGCTTATTTGGAGCGCTGTTGGAAATTGCTCGATTTGTTTCATTGAAGCTTGCAAAAAATATTTTTCTTCTTTCGCCAACGATTTCCCGAGTGTTTGGTGCCATTTGGAATAAATTTGAAACTTGGATGGGAATAATGTTTAAAATGTTGGAAAACAAATATTGCCGTTTTTACCGTTCCAAGCTAACTGGGACTGGGTTAGAAACTGTGTCGCTATACATAAGCTTGAAAATAACATAAATACAGTGATGAGATAGGGGCGTGCAGAGGTCTAGCAATGCCCGGGGCAACTGCTTGGTTGTATGCTCCCCTACCAAATTCTGGTGTTGAAGAATGTGATAATTACAGGCATTTGAAATACATAAAAGCTAGTGTTGACAAAGAACAAGTTTCGAAAAATTGAATCAAAAATATTCTTTGCTCATAAATCATCCAGCTTTGAACAAGCAGAAGCGTTCTTTACTCATACATTCAAGTTTAAGGAAGCAAGTTAAAGAGCTCTCCGTTGCTGGTAACTACACTATATCCGCTTTGTTTTGATTATGGGGTGTATATTGAAATGATAATAAATGATAAAAACAATGTATTTAATACTTTTCAGCAATATGTCGCTGCCGTACTCGTGCCCCCTTGCAAAACTTTCACGCCCCCGTTTAAGACCCAGGCTCTAGAAAGAACTGAGAGATATTTTGAAGACTACACGTGGCAGAGTAACAACAGCAATTGGCCAGTCTACAAAGGGAGGAGAGATAGGGTGTAGGGCTCCAAGATAACGATGACAATGCTCCGTCTCTCTCTCAGGTCACTTAACGTACATTTGCATGACCGTCTCAGGCAATTTCCCAGCATGTGTCATGTTAGTAGTCTTGCAATAAGAAGTAGCATCTTGTTACTTGGATGTCCGGTGTCAAGCGAAATTTCTGACTTGCGAATGCGCAGAGTGATATTCCCGGTCATGCATTTTGCAAGCGGTGGCTGTTCCATGAGGTATGAAATATGCTGAAAACTGATGAGTATGAGTATTTAGGGTTAGAGTAAGAAAAATGATTGACGTCTAAAACTAAGTCAAGTATTTTTCAGTATTACTTATTCCCAAGCTGTTGCTTAATGTGGACTATCTGACGTTAAACCAAAAGCTTTTATTTTCACAACAGACATCAAAGAATTAAATGTCAAAGATTATTCGTTTACTCTGAGAAGCGAAATATCTGACATACACAAATAGGTCAGAAATTTCGCAGAGGTCAGAAATCTCGCTTGACACTGAGGCCTTCTACCCCTGCACGCCCCTGTCCTGAAATAAAGCAAAGCTAAAACGTTCTTGGTCTATCATGGCTTTTCTAGCTTGGTGCTTGTAACTGGGAACGTGGTTTTGAGGGATGCATGCAACTAATTCCCTCAGGGGCTGTTCGCAATACTAGCGGCGCAGTCAAGTCGCTGCATGTTGATCAACAGTCTTCCCACCATGGTAACAGTTCATCTGTAACATCAAAGCAGTAGTGCAAAATTTTTGAGGTAACTCCTTGTATTTGGCGATGTTTCGATAGTTGTATTAAATGTGACACCTTACTTCAGTGATCGTTATACGCTACTGAAAGCGATAAACTGAAAACTGTTCTTCCCGAAGTAACTTTTTTATATTGTTGCGCTAACATACAATAAATCAATCGCAGTTGTGGCTCTTTCCGACATTCCTGATGGAACTCCTGTGACTGTTATGGCCGGAAATGACGAAAACTGTTCAGCGGAATTACGAAACGCATCGGCGACGCTGAAAGGAGGAGTAGCAAGGTTCAACGATCTTAGATTCTTGGGAAGAAGTGGAAGAGGTTCTGAGCTGTTTTGCGGTTACATTTAATATAATTTTTTACCTTCTGTGTGTTAAATTTGCGCGGAAAATGATCATGGACGTATTTTTATGCGGAAAACGTTACTGCAAGTGCCAGTCCCCCCTACAAGTGCCAGTCCCCTCCACAAGTTTAAGTAAACCGTGGGTTATCGCAGGTGATTTTGACAAACAGATGAATTAATGCGAATTTTGTGAATTCACAGATCTCGAAACAGAGTCAAATAAAACCCACCAAAACAAAAATTCGAAATGCGCAGTAAATCTTGCTGCAAGTTTAACTGCGGTTGTAACGGAAGGCTTGAGCAAGTATACTTTGCGACGTCTCTTAAATTTTCACGCAAACAATCAACTGAGTTTTTTGCTTGTTGAAAAACGATGCTACTAAAGCGCAGTAACCATTGTTTGTATTGGTATTGATTTGTACCATTAAAGTTTGCAAGTCTGCTTAGATAGAATTTTGCAACAACGCCTCTTGTCTATACCTCAATAAATCAAAATTGGTTTAATAGGAAGTTGAACACACTGGCTTGGAAGCAATGCTTTTTTGATTTTTTGTCAGTAATTTTCGCAACAGGTAACGATTGGCTTGAAATAACTTTTGCACAATGTAGTAATGTTTCATCTCGAATTGCGCAAAACAATGCAATGAGATTTTATGCCCCCGACTGATAATTGTGTTTGTGCGCTTCTCCGCCTCAGCATCATTGAACCTTTGCGGTCATCATGATTTTTAACTGCGAACGTTTGATGAATCACGAGCGTCTCTCTGCCAACTGTTCTAGAAGCTTCGGATTATGTGGCCTCGCTACATTTCGTTTAAGAATCTAAAATATCCACTTTAAACAATTAAGGTCGTTACAGTGAACAGTTCGGCTGTCAGGTTCAAACCCAAGCCTTATTTTGTAAAAAGTTATATGTGATATTCCCCGTTTTAAGATTTTATTGAATAGAGTAGACAGAAATATCTGTCTTTTCTTTGATTTTATTCCGTTCAGCGTAAATATAAATACTGCGAGAGAACAGGTTAATCCCTTGTGTCAAGTACACAATTGCAAGTTGTTGGTAACTACTAGCAACTGGTTTTAACAGAAACACCAGAGGCAATTTCACGAAGTACTCAGATGTTATCGTTGAAGGCTAAGATGTATGTGGCACTTTTCGTGGCAGTAACTGCATCGCACTGTGCTTCATAATGCAGAGGCCGACTGGTTTGTGTTTTCGGCTCATGAAAAGATAGTCAAATAGCTTAAGGCTACTTTAGGCGGCTAAGCTATGAGCTATTCTTGGAGACCAGGTCGCATGCCTGTGCAAAGCTAAAGCCTTTCCCCAAACAAACAGTAACATGCTTAACTCAAGTCGAAATGCATAAATACGTGAAAGACACATTCAGGGCATCAAAATGCTTATTGAAAATGATACGATAGTCTGAGAGTGCTTTCACCCGTATAGATGCTGGTATAGCATGGGAAAGAAACGCTTCAATAAAACATTCAACGTTTCAACAAAATTTCTGCTGGAATGTCAACTTTAATTGCGAACAAACACTTGCAACAGGCGTTTTAGTTACAACATCCTGAGTGTGTTTTTCCAGGGAAAAGCTTCACTCTGTCCATCATTGTCTTTTCCAACCCACTTCAAATCGCCACCTACCAGCGAGCGATCAAAATCACAGTCGATGGACCTCGTGAGCCGAGACGTAAGTTGCTGAGTGAACACAGTCGAGACCGCCAGCGCCACTACACTGCGGTTGTTTGAAAAAACGCAAATGCCAAGGGGCGGTTTTACAATTGCTGTGTAATCTTACCAGCCGGCTAAATGAAACGCGTGCGTTTGTTTTGCTAATTCAGTTCACATGTGGTTAACTGTATATTGCTTCATATATGCGATACCGCCTGGTAAAGATGTTTCACATCACATGACCGGAGCCGGATTTAACTAGGCCAATAACACGTGTGCCAACTGTTCTTCACAAAAAAGTTGCAGAATTGATTTTTTGCTCAACATTTGGTGTTTCCATAGAGTGATATGACCTGTATTCACTAGCAGTGTAAACGATTTCGCGCAAAAGTTGAACACGCATTACTGCGGCTGGCAAACCAAAAAAACTTGTGGAAGGGAGGAAATAGTTGATGACTAGATTTTCGGAACAGTTTTGGTGCGAATGTCAGTGGTCACAATTTTTCGAACACTTGTCCCAAAACACAATCGTTTCATGAAAATTTTGGGGAAACTCTGAAAAACACAAAACATTTCATAAAAACGCAAAACATATCTGAAAACACAACACACATCATAATGCAACGGTGCGGTATAATGTTTAGTTATAGTAACCACTTGCTGACAAGAGATAATGCAGAAAGTATGTAGGCCTAGAAATAATGTAAAGATGCTGCAAATATCTCTCTGGAATAGTTCTGAGAGATAAAAAGCCAGAAAAGGGAAGCAAGTAATGACATGTCCAGAAAATATTGCAAGTGTAAATTATGCAATAAAAAGGTAACGAATCCTTGTTTGTGATGAGCTCGTGATTGAAAATTATTTTTTTAATCGTTGGACATTATTCGCGTGATAACAGATGATTTCAATCAGTGACAAAAAGGAATTTGCCAGATTAATTGAAAAAGTAGTGCATCACTTCAATCTTGCCAAGGATGTGTCAGTGGTAGTCTCCAATTCATTTGAGACTCGGCTAGAATACATATGTACTGGTTCTCACCTTCACTGTTTATTCCGTTGGCCTATCACTGAACAAAACATCATTTGAGAACTGTTTCTTGAACATGATACTTAAGATTGTGGAGTATAGATTCAATTCTAAACAGCATATTAGAAATTCTAAGTTGATCATTTTATAGTGTAATAATTGGAGAGATAAACTTTCGCGCTAGAACGGGAGCATTCAATACTTCTCATAACATGGAATGAAACTGCCTGATATGTGACCGGCTGCTGGACTGTTTCATTGCACAAAGCAACCTGTGGTTCGCAGAACTTTACTTGCTGCAAAACTCTGCAGTTGGTGGAGTTGTGGTTTACCGCATCGCATGGTGTCAAAAGCACAATTACTGGTAAAAGTGCTGCGCTTTGATAGTTTTGCTGGTATCAGCATTCGTTGCTTTCAGTGATCTGTACTAACTTTCGTGAGGATGTTCGATGATATTTGATTGAAAATAAACTTAAGTCAGAAAGTCGACATTGTATTTTTACTTTATTCACAATCGCTATTTATTTTGGAAAACATGATCATCTTATTGTGTAAATATGCCTTTGCCACCTTTTCCACCAGATACCGGACCTCTAGTGAAAGGCGTAATGAATAACAACAATAGAAGTTACTTGCGTCGTCAGAACTCTATTGATTGTTAGGCAGAGATCGTCTGCAAAACGATCACCAGATTTAAATTTGCTCTATGACTTCTTTCAACTCGGGCCCTGGCTAAACTGTAAGTTTAAAACCGTTATGAAGCATCTTAATGTTTTGGAATGCCAAATAAGTTTTTCAGCACATCAGTGAACGCTCAAAAAGTTGGGTCATAAAAGACAGAAAACGAAATTTTGCTCAGAATAACTGCAATAACGTTACAATATCATTTCAGTAACGCTTGTCACAATCAGATTGTTGTACATATTTTTACTTACTCTCTTGATGGCAAACACTTGTTCCAACCAACAGTTGTCCCTTTATACGCAGAAAAGCTCTGCGTCATAGCATCAAAAGCACTGTTCTTGCAGCTTTTTGGATCAGTCAATATGGCGGCAGCACCAGTTCCAAGATCACGTGACTTTGTTCGTGGTAAAAAACGTCAAAAGACGGACTGACAAATTTTTGCACTTGGGCTTAAAAAATATAGTTTATTTTTCTAAATTTTAACTATTTTGAGGCAGTCATTGTTTCCGACATGAACAAAAGAACATGAAACAACAAAAATTCATTGAGAGGTGAATTACCGCATCACCAACAATTTCACTGTTTTTTACAAACTTCATTGATATACATTAGGGGGCTAAGCCTCAACTTTTACCGACTGTTGTGAGTAAAATTAAAAAATCGACAGCAGCTGTTTAGAATGGCGTCTTGTGTGGCAGTCCTACAAATGGCGTCTTGTGTGGCAGTCCTACAATGTTTATGAAGGTTAGCAATGTGCTGCATTTATCAAGAAGACGAACTTCGTTGAAGTTTTCGATCAACAAGAATTTAAAGAAGTTGTTTTCAAATTTTCATCGATATGATGACACGTCTGTCTGATTTTTCATGGATATGTATAAAGTTCCTTTTTCTACAGTCTAGCTGTTATATACAACATCGTGTACAACCAAGATGACTTATTATGCTTTGCTACACTCTGCAATGGAAAGGAGAAATAAGTTTTATTTAATGTTTCAGAGAAGTTCCACCTCTTGTTCAAGACAGTGTTAAAACTGTGTTCGGAGGCTTGCCTCAAATAAAAAGTAAAGAATAAGTGAAACGACTTCTCTGCTATTTCTTGTTATGAGCATTGATTCTTTTGACAACGTTTTATGCAGCAAGTGTGCTTTTTCTATTTTGGTTTGTAGAAAACCAAACTTCTCTTGTAATAGCTCAATTAGATATAAGTGCCGCTTGAAATTTACCTTTTCGCGACATTTCTTAGTTGTTATTTTTTAAATTTTTGTAGCTATGTCCTTGTCGTGCAGGCCACAGACAAAAACAACTGGAAGAGCGAGCAAAACTTTTTCCAGATGGTTTTCCTCTTGATTCTATAAGAAGGAACCCTGTTTACCCAAGCCAAGGTGAGGATGCAGTGTTGGCGCAGCGCGCGCTGCAGGTTTCTTCAACCTCCCCATATGTAGCGAAAGCTCAGATGACAATAGGAAGCATATCGCTTTGAACGTCAGGCAGGCTAATGAAGATAAATACTGCTTGGCTGTTGCTTCCTGCTACAGATGGCAATCGGGTGTAAAGTTCACGAGCAAATAGTGACAAAAGTTACCGAAAAGTTTCGTTTGCGAAATGTGTGGAAGTAGCTATAACAAGTTTGTTGAATCATGTTAAGTGAGAGTCTGTACAAAATTTTGAGACGGTTCTTTAAAAATTTGTTTTTTGTGATAAAAAACAACAACTTTGTAACATTTTTTCGTCGACAGAAGCAGTTTGAAGCTTATATATTTTTTTGCCTAACGTTGTTTGCAAAGACACAGCATGCGATCAATTACTGAGAGCAACGTCAAGCGGTCTTTAGTTTCGACAGATTTGGTGAAGAAATAACCAACTCATCTGCGCAAAGTCATCTGGACATTGCATTGCATACATACTGTACTTATCACCTTGTCAAGCCATTTTCATACAAACTTATTCATGCCGCAACATAGCAATTGACAGGAAACAAACGACTCGGCAGAGTTGCTTCTTAGTTTTTCCACAGAGTCTTGTCGACATCCTGGCAAGATGGTAAATGTTGCAAAAGCAGATTTTAAGCAACTTCGTTTGCCCTTAACACAATTTCCAGTCGTAAAGACCGCATGTACTTAGCACCTATAAAAAAGTTTAAACTTTGAATTAAATTTGGGCTTCCTTCTAGCGCCTTCACCAGGCTCTGTATTGAAATCTAGTGTCTAATTTGAACGTTTTGCAAGGTATGCGTCGTAAAAATTGTTTCTTTGTCGGTGTGGAAGTGAAGGGTAACATCCGGGTAACGTACTGTATGTTCCTGGATAATATCGCTGAACGCTGAAATGAACTTGTGTTGAACAAGTACATGTTTGACACAGGTTTGAAACCCGTTAAGCCTTCCTGCATGTAAAAGTGTAATTCTGACGGAGACCATTTTGCGAGCTAAGGTTTTTGTGAATGTGCCGCTGCCTGAGCGACAAATAAACTCTCTATTTTGATTATGAGGTTAAGGACGGTCTGTCAAGTGAAGGAGTGGTTGAAAATAAACTGAACGGTTTTGTTTTGTAAACCCACAGTGATTTAATTTGTTTGTTTGAAAGAACGCAGGTGAGAGTACCAGAGGCTTGGAATTAAGTGAGGTGAATCGTTTTGCAAGAATTGTTTCTCTGTTGTGCTGTTTGCAAGATAGCTTTCTTTGGCATAGACGGTGATAACTCCCGGTATCAGATGCAAACAAAGCTATCGTGAAATTTTCCTAGAGTAGGTCGATAAATTGGTTGTAGTCAATAAGCTAAGGGATGAGGCGAGGTCATGGATTGTTGCGGTAAGGCATCTTTTCTCATGTATTCACCCTCTGTTGTTGTGATGGTTGCATTCAAAGTGGTTTGGGTCGAACTTGTGTGAACTTTAAAGGAAAATAGTGGCAAGCCTTCGTGGTTAAGGTTTGGTCCGCACTGGTTTCGATATCGGACTGTGGTTAAGGTCGGACAGCTCTTCTTCGTTGTCCTTGTTTGTCAGTGGTTGTGAGTGACGTCAGTGACGACGTGGCTCACTGCGTTTGTTGTAGCTGACCATTCTTTGTGAAATTTTGTAGAAAAATCAGAAAGAACACGCATCACTTTGTAAGCGCCTTAAAATTGATATAACATTTTTTGACAGTAAATTCTTTTGTTTTTCTTTACTTTTTACTTGACTGGGAAATGTTTCTTCCGCAAAGGTCTGTAGACAGGATTGCTATATCGTGCTTATTTCTAAGATTTGTGCTTATTTTGAAAAACAATGTTGTGGAATACATCACTAGGCTTATTTCTAAGGCGATTGCTTATATCTTATTTATGATTCCATGGTAATGCCTCCCTGCATTCTCATTCGCAAAAATTTGTAATTTGCTTTTTCATTCGCAAAACTAAACTTGTCAATTGAAAGTGAAAAAAACTGTTGGTGAGGTACAACAAGCGTTTCTTCAAACCACATGCTTTCATTTCTGCCTTGAGCTATTAGTTATATTACGACTTATATGAATATGAGGTAATGATACCTCCTCAGCAGGCGAAATGCTTTGTTAAGATGCAATCTCTGATTTTTAGCTGTGAAAAAGTTTTTTTCTGCAGATTCTCGTATGTAGACTTTGTTGCATCCCGTGTCTTCATTCCATTGTGACATCACAAAATTTCATTCACGTGCAGTCTGCTGCATACGTTAATTTTCATTTTCATGATAGATTTCATTTTTAAAAAACGTTTTTTTTTCCGAAATGTGCTTATTTTGGGGTCCAGGAAGATGGTAACCCGGCTATAAACTATGTAATGAACCACAATTCCCCAAATAAGACCAGAGCACCACGGCTCAGTCGATAGTACGGCGACCTTGCTTGCTTTGGTCTAGCAGTCAAGTAGTCTTCAGCCAACTACTTATGTTACGCACTTGAGGGCGGCTCTTAATGTCGCTTTTATGATTTAAAATGAACTTTTTATTTGAGGCAGTGAGTGTCACTGTAAGTTGCCGAAAACGCTACGGGCAGCAATAGAAATGGCATTAAAATATAAAAGTTAGGTAAGGCCAGGCAAAGTGTTGGAAAATCTGGTAAAAACTCATTAACCCAAATCATTGTTCGTTGAAGACGAAGAGTGATGTCAGGAATCGTGGTTTTGTTTTATATGACATCATTGGTCGTCATGAAACCAGAAGACATTATTCTTTGTTTACGATGACAAAAGTGACACTCGTTGCTTGTTTATCACAAGTGTTATTGTGGTCAGATAATTTTGGATACGCTTGGCTTGCTGTTGCGTCATGCTTGCAATCCGACCACTCAGTGGAAGCCTTTTGCCAAAATTTACTTGGCTTAAAAGTACTTCACAGATGACACCTGGCCCTGCGCAGATTAGACACAGGGACCGGAGTGTTGCTTGTTGATTATATTACTGAAATCTCTGCAGCCCCTCAACACTTTGCGGCAAACCGACGAAGCCCCTTTTGCTTTCTCGTATTGATCTGAATTGGAACCACTTGGTCTTTTGTCGCTCAAACGACCATTTCGACGTATCCATGCGTAAAATCACGTGAAACTCGCACTGGTTATTCTAAACATTGCATTTACTGGCAAAGCAAGGTTTCGACTGGTGCCAATGCCACATCTAGAACAAGTTAAAAGACAAGTTGCTAACGCGGTCGGGTGAAGTGCGCCTCCACTCTTGTCACATCTTTTTTATGCGCTGGCAGACTCACTTGTCGCACAACCGCTGAAGAAGCTAGATGAAAAAACTTTCCATGAAAAGAGTGAAACGACAAAACGGCCACTAAATTTGTTCTACTTAAATATCAGTGGCGTACATTGTTAAAAACATGCTAGAAATTAATTTCTCTCATGCTGATAACTCGTTAAGAAGGTGTCTGTGAAGACGCGCTTTAATAGATTTGCCTCTTGATGGGAAGCGCTTGTTACAAATTTAATTAAAAGATACTTTTTTTCGCCAATATCTTGGCAACGACGTTCCCTCATCGCGGACGTATCACCCAGTTTTAGCTGCTGGTGTGGCAAGAGCTTCATCAGAAAGACAATTAAANAAAGAACAACTNCCAAAACTCAAGGATCAACAGAATCAATCAATACTGGCATGGCGTCATTTTGGTTGCAAAAGCTGAACTGCTTCTATCTCAGTCACATTTCTGGGAGTTCTAACAACACTACGGCTCAAAACCCTTACAGCACCAACACAATTTTTTGTTTTTAGCTACAGTATTTGACAGACATTTGGTTTTCCATTGTGGCCTCAACCATTTGTATGTTCGGATTGAAAATGTTTTGAAAACGACGGTTAAAATGTAGTTTCAACTACCAGCTTTAACATGTTAAAATTTTTGTGTTAATTGGCCTCCGCATGGTGTTGTCATAGCAGTAGCTTGCAGTTTAGTCGCAGGATGGCGCACTATTTTGAACAAGTACTTCTAAGAGACGATCGATTTAACAGTGACATTTTTTGTCTTTTTACAGTCTGTGCGTGGCTGACGTATAAACCATTGTAGCTGCATTTTACAAAGTGTGCTTTGTGTGAGTTTGAAGATGAATCCAGTAATCTACAGTAAGTTCATGTTAAAGTTTTGGCCTTCTGCCAACAAACTTCCCTTCACCCAACTACACTGTTGCTAAAATTAAATTCCAGTTTCATGAACTTAGACAATATTTTCTTCATTTATCAAAATGATTACTTAATGGTGCTCCGTTAATGATTAACACAAACCACCTTATGAACCGAAATAATCCGACCCGCGCCGTCCCCGCAACATGAAATATGATCCCCAGCTATACAAAAGCTTTCTGTGAAGCACTGCTATCGCTACTGGTGCTTTGCGTCACAATCATTAATCTGCTGCCAAACCGCACTGCCTCCAGATATCAAAAAACAATTTGATCATCTGGCGTTGGAGGACATTCCAATCATACCAGCGCATTAAGTTTGACTTCGCTCTGTCTATAATACGAATTTGAGGCAGCTTCTTTGGTGAGTTGCGATGACAACATTTCATTTCTTACAAACACGAACAGAGCTCATCAACAGGAATGGAATAATCAGCTCGCTTTTCTGTATAAGGATAAATTGTCAACCATTGGATTGGCACAAGCCAAAGGCTGTGTTTCAGTTGTTATCGAACTAAGTCAAATAGTTTTGTAGAATATTTGTATTTCTATAAATGCAAAGAGTTCTGTGTCGTAACAAGAAAAACGTTTGCTTTAAAATTCACTATTTACGCATTTACGTATAGAAATGCATTTTCGCAGTGCTTGTTTCTTCCGCTCACCCGAAGAAATTCACGACCAGTTGTTTTTACATTCAATCGTTCGAAAACCATTTAAAGCAAATGCTCTATATCAAAGTTAAGTAATTCCCAGGAATAATTATTAAAAATTAACTGTGTTTTTACGTACATGTTAAGTAAAATGCGGGCATGGTTTACTTTGTGTTCTAGCTGTGGTTCCCCAAACTACGGTTTGTCCCCGCAAGACATTCTGCATACAAGGTACGGCGTAATGGAGATGAATTTAAAAACAATTTTGAAAAGTTGACACGAATATTGTAGATTGTTTTGTTTGTCAAAACATCAAGTAGTCACTGTGAGTCAAATGGAAGAAGAAAGTTTCAGTATCTGCATGCAACCTCTTTTCTTAAGCTCATTAGGCAACTAGCAATTCATCAACTCTGGTTCAAAAGTAGATGAGGCCAAAAAAAGTTGAGAGAGCTCTGATAGTTTGGGTGGATTCGCTGAATGTATAACTTGGAGCAAATACTTTTTCGACATTCACTAGTTTTTCAAATATACCTTATGACTAAGGCCAAGTGTTGCTAACACGGAATTTTTAAGAAAAAGTTTTGAGCCAACAAGCTCTGTCACTTTCGTGACCACTTTATCACGCTGTGGTTTCTACTTTACAGAAATGTTTGAGGGACGCGTTGCAACAAGACTTTACGTTTTCACTGCTTCTTTTCAGATTCCAAATTTGGAAGAATATTTCAAATATGCCACAGGCTATTTTTCCACAGCGAGTCAGCTGCAGCGCTGTTTCAGCAGTCTGCTGTATATCACAATCAAGGTGGTCAGAAATTTCTGAGACGCCAGTTTATATTTAGTTTCAAGGCTTCTGTGAAAACTCCGAACATTAGGAGTGAACATTTTCTGACGAAAGATTTTAGAATTCCGTGAATCGATTTCGTTCGTTTATCAAACACTTTGATATAATGGGTGTGGCACGATGTAATGGGCGTGTCATGACAATCGCAACAAGAAAATGTTAAAAGTTCGTGTGATCAGAGTTAAGATCTTAGATGGATGCATTGTGGGAATTTTAATCATTTCAAATTCTCGTGTTCTTTGCACAAACCCACCTTCTATGCCTTTAATAAAAACCTGAACTCCTATACTTTTTATAGTTAGGATTTATGGACTACGTAAATGTAATTTATGTTTTTAGTTTTGCTACGTCACAGCTGCGAAGTTTGTATTCACCTCAATGAAGCTCCAATTTGCTTGTAACGTGTACTGACGCAATTGATAAAGCTGACATGGATACTGATCTGATAAACATTGTACGCATCCATAGACAATCAAGATTACAGCAGCATAAAAATGAAATCCATGAAAAAGTAAAAAGTTGGGTTTTTCGTTGAAGCAAGTAAATCATAAAGAATAATGCTTTCAGCTGCTATTAGTTTAAATGTGAGTAGTTATTAGTTTAAATGTGAGGGGTATTTAGCAAAGGCCTGCTTATCGTCCAGATTTATCTAAATTCATTGGCAAGAATTCTTAAAATTTTCGCAAGAGCAGTGTTTCACGCTTAGTTTATTGAAGATTTCCGATTTTCTGATAATGCTAAAAAGAGCATTTCGCAAACACGGTACGCAAAAATCATACGTCGAACAAGGTATCCAGACATCTGCCACCTAGGACAATCTCCACGCAGGACAACTGCCACACAGACAACTGCCACCTAGCATAACTGCCATCTGGGACAACCGCCACCTGGGACATCTGCTACCCAGGACACCTACCACCCAGACAACTGCCACCTAGGGCAGTCGCCACGCAGGACAACTGCTACCAGGACAACTGCTACCAGGACAACTGCTACCAGGACAACTGCTACCAGGACAACTGCTACCAGGACAACTGCTACCAGGACAACTGGTACCAGGACAACTGCTACCAGGACAACTGGTACCAGGACAACTGCTACCAGGACAACTGTACCAGGACAACTGCTACCAGGATAACTGGTACCAGGATAACTGCTTCCAGGATAACTGCTGCCAGGACAACTGTACCAGGACAACTGCTACCAGGATAACTGGTACCAGGATAACTGCTTCCAGGATAACTGCTGCCAGGACAACTGGTACCAGGACAGCTGCTACCAAGATAACTGCTACCAGGATAACTGCTACCAGGACAACTGGTACCAGGACAACTGGTACCAGGACAACTGGTACCAGGACAACTGGTACCAGGACAACTGCTACC
>JGI24159J19872_10001505_pt1 | contig 25815 bp, 23 predicted proteins | sample Ectturendosymbi4_FD_19872 | JGI IMG/M metagenome (IMG submission 19872)
CAAGAACCACATGCACACCCACGTTGGCGAAAAACTCTTTAGGTGAGTACCGGTGGGTCTTGTCCTGCCTCAAGAGGTCAGCTGGCCAGTGACCCCGCCTCAGTTTGTGAATCATACTGCAATTGTGGGGTTTCGCCGAGGTCTTCTGCGCTTATCGTTGTCTGGCGAGGCTTTCATTCATTATTAAATTGTCTGCTGCGCACAATTCGCGTCATGGACTCTCGATCTCTTCTGTGCTGCAATAAAAAGTTCCCCGGACAAAGTCCTGGTCCACGAAAAGGATATCAGCAGCAGAGTAGAATGAACTAGTCACGTGAGCGCCTGTCGTGCACGCCCCAGCGGTTTTGGTTGCCGCGTGTTCGCGGCTGAAGTGCACAAAAATCGAGCCGTTGAAACGCCAGTGATCTGAACCGCTTGTGCAGTCAGCTTGATTACTGTAGTTGCGCATGTACTTGATTTGGTTTCCCTTTAGAGCGGTGGCTCTCAAACGTTTTGTGTCGGTCTACCCCTATTCACTGCACCCTAAACCGCTGCCGACCTTTTCGCTTTGTCAACGTTTTTGCGATTATTGAGAAATTAGATTTTGTCGCTTCTTAGCGTGAAAACTTCAGCCGCCCCGGCAAGAAGCAAATTTCAGGCTTCGGCCTGCCGCCAATTGCTGTCGCCAAAATCAAACAAGAAAAAGCCCAATCGATTTTGCAAACATGAACATGTCAGACTACAGTTGTGGTACGATTGAGCTGAATAATGGCCCGAATGGGCGGCTAAAAACTAGCGGTTTTCTTGATTGGATTTTGGTTTACGGGCCCCTAAAACACATTCACGGACTCCGGGTTAAGGAACACTGCATTTCAGGTGCGTTACGCATTCGCAGCAAATCGCGCTCGAGTGCTTTGCGCCGCTTGTCAACGGAAAGAATCTAAGTCCCGGCTCGTTCTTGGACTGCTTCGACTTCGCGAGTCAGCCGCGTTTTTTGAATAGACCCGTTTGACATTTAATCGAAATAGACGGTTGCACCTAGCCGCGCTACCGGATTGGTTCTCTACTAGCTATTGGATTCCTTCCACCCACGAGGACCTGTGCACCTCAGGTACGGCAGATATGACGTCATCAGACATGACGTGTGCTCATCAGATACGTGTGTCGCAGGTGCGAGATCTGCGGCTTGCACTTCAAGTTCCAGTCCAATCTGTGGAAGCACAAGAAAACACACAAGCAGGAGACGACTTGCCAAGTGTGCGGCGTGGAAGTGAAGGTGCGCAGCCGTTTGCGTTATAAGCGGTTCATTGTATGACTGCGCTGTGGCTTGTCAGGCCTGGGCGCGGCTCCTGTGATGTGGGCTCGACTTGACACAGAGACACGCTGCTTCTTCGCTGGCGGTCTTCCCGGGATCGCTCGGATTCGGCACGTGATGTGGCGGTTGAAGGGCGGTTCAAGATGTTTTTTTACCGGTGCTTTCGTGTCGTACTTTTCGCGAAGCAGCCGGATCGCATGTTGTCTGGACAACGCCCGCGAACTGGTTGCCGTAAAAATTTTCACACAGTTTATAAATCGATTAGTGGAGTTATGACTTTTGTATACTTTTCTCCTCGTTGTGTTTTTATCAACAACGCGTTCATGATTAGAGAACGTTTCGGTGGATTAATCGATTTACTGTTTCACATGACTCCGCTAATAAACAGAAACAATGCAAAGATCCATCACGCAAAACAGTAACCAATTGTCAGGGGAAATTAGAAACAACGAAAACACAATGGCAAAATAACTGACCAATGTAGACAGAGTGTCACTGTGTCACATGGGATTGGTGAAGGACAATGGCGACCATCTTGTCCACCAACCCCGAGCGTTTCGATCCGAATCGCAAGCCAGCACCGTTTTAACCTGTTTTGCTTTGCAGTCGGCGAAGGAGCTTCAGCACCACATTGAAGAAACTCATAGCGAGCAAATAACGAACGTGAGTTTGTGCCTGTGCACGTGTGAGAAAAGTGACCAATTAAATTACCCGCCTCCTTCCATCTCCGACAACTTGCGGTTGCGCTTGACGGGAAAAAATGTTTTACTTAGAGCGACCGAAGAATACTGTTGCAACTTTTTTTCACGTGTTAAGAAAATATCCGGATTCAAGAACAAGTTACGCGCAAAAAACACGAACAAAACTGTGATTTTAACGCCGTTGCCTAGCAACGCGCGAAACGCTATCGTTGCCGTCACACGTTTGATCTCTCTCGTGCAGTACTCGCGCGACGACCGATGCAGCGAAGGAAAGCCGGTCCGTGGGAAAAAAGCCGGCATCACCCCTTCAATGGAAAGGAACAAAGCAGCCGGTGAGCTCGCTCTCTTGACGTGATTGGCTGGCTTTCCGGTTACGCTCCGATGAATCGGAGCTCGCCGCGCGCGCACTCCCTCTGCACCCGNACCGTTTCAACTCGGTTGCCAGGCGCCACGTATGCTTCCCCCCAGTCTTCGCTGAGGCCGCGGTGCATTTAGAGTTGTGTTTACTCCCCCCGAAGCGCAATCGCGACTTCAGTTCAGAGTTACGGCCGCACGACAACAGTAAAGCTTGCTTGGGCGTTTCTCGTGTGTGCGAACCGCGTGACGTAGGTCCTTGCATGAACTGTCTGCGACAGCGAACACCCCCACCGCCATGCTTTTTGGCAAAGCTTATGCTCGACGGGGTTTGTTTGAAAGCAGGTTGGGATTTTTTCCGCCCCACCCACTGACGAACGAGCGTGATCGGCGGGCAGTTAGTGGCTGTGAGTTGTGCCACGAAGAAACCTGAGCAGAAAAAACTGCTTGTGAATTAGTGTTCTGCTTATACACGAGCAAATAAAAAATCCTGATTTATCAAAATATATTGTAAATTGTTGGTTTTTGAAAAAAGAAGCTTTCAAAAGCGTGTTAATCGCATTTCGCGTGTGAAACACGCGTGCGTGACGTTTCATTTTTCATAAAGATCACTTCGAAAATCCCAACGTTCACCGTTTCCAGCGGCACACTCTCCACCTATAGAAACGTCACAATATAGCCCGACATCACAGAAGGAAAAAAAATCTCATGTCCTGACAATATTGAACCTAACTTATTTTTTTGTCACGTCATGTTCGAAACGATCCAGCGTGCTTCAAAATGGTAGTGCTTTAGTGCTGTTGCTCAGTTGCGGCCTAAACATGATCAGCAAACACCTTCAAACTGATTGTCCGTGTTTCGCGAAGCAGGCGACGCCCTGATCAGTCCCGTTGTGGTCAACGACATAATGCGGGGAGAGGACGGCAAGTACCAGTGCCCCCTCTGCGAACGCGGCTTCGACCGACGCTGGAACCTCAAGTGTCACGTTCTCATCCACACGTCCGCGGTATGTTGTTTGCTTGGGTGGGTGTGCGTGTGCGCGAGGCAGTGGTCACGGGCGCCTGTCAGTCGAAAGAACATGTCTTGTCGTCGCGTCATGCACACGTCAACGAGCTAGAAAGACGTTTGATGTCTGTCTATCGAAAGGAATCCTTTTCCAGCAAAGAATCCGACACTATGAATTTACAGAGTATATATACAGTACTTCGCATACTAATAGGTATCAACTCTTATTCAAACAGAATCTCGCTTTTAAATTCAAATCGAATTTTCATGTCTGTTGTTTGTGCACATTGCTTTTGTTTCGTCGTGCACGTTCACTTGCCTTACCGCCCAAAATTTGGTTTTCTTTTGGTTTTGTTTTTTTCTCCGCAAGAGATTTGCACAAATGAAAGTCGTGGTTGTCATGACGATAAGCGCGGTGTAAGTCATGCTGTTGTGACATAACAGTAGCAAACCTTGTGACGATCGCCCCACGAACTCCGTGCAGCGCGTTTCAGTCGCTGCCAGTTGCTCCGTTCATTTTCCCCCTCGTCTATGACGTAACAATGAATTAAAGCAATATAAACACCTTCACGTGTCAGAAGAAAGCCGTTTCCGACCCGATCGGCGACATGCGCTACATGGAGCGGGGATTCCCCTGTCCGGAGTGCGGCAAGCTCTTCCGCAACCTGCACAACCTGCGACGTCACGCCTCGACCATGCACAGCATGACCCGGAACGACCTGGCCGAGGCGACCGACGGCAATCGCGATTACGTGCCCTCCGTAAAGCGGCCCAAGTTGGCGGCCAGGTGAGGACCGGCGTCTTTCTCGCTACTTTGTTTCCGTTACAGCCTTCCGCTGTTGTTTGGTTCCCGGTGTGAAGCGAAATTTCTGACTTCACGCCATGCGCGCATGCACAGAGTGATATTCCACATATCAAATACGCTGAGAAAACTGATGATTAGGGCTTAGCGCAGTGCTTCCCAACCCTTTTAGGTTTGCGGCACCCAGTGACGAACCCTTATATACAGTACTTCGATTTGCTTTAAGCTTTGATGACATTCTGAAAATAGTATTTTAAGGATATATCGAAAACGCATCAGCTCGCGGCAACCCCGAGTATCGTACATGGCACCTTAGGTATCGGAAAACACCTAAGTATCGGAAAACGGCACTTAAGGGTGCCGCTGCACCCCCCGGTTGTGAACCACTGGTTTAGTGTTTAGAAAAGTGTGTCGGGTTAGGGTTTGGGTAGCTTGCTGTAGGTGTGTGACATCTAACCAAAAAGTCTTAATTTACATAACAAACATCAAAAAAGTAATCGCCAAACTTTATTCCTTTGCTCTGAGAAGCAAAATAACTGACAAACAAAAATAGGTCAGAAATTTCACTTGATACCGATGCTTCCTCTGTCATTGAACAGGACGCCGCCGGTAATTAGCTACAAGCGCAGTTGAGAAACGCTACTTCATTGCATTACTATTTGAACGTTTACAAAAAAACGGTGGTCACACCTTTCAAGCTTGACAAATATTTGTCCTTTTTTGCAGAAAAATGGATGGACCCGGACAAGACAGCGATTACAAGTTAGTTGTTCGATTCAATGCTCGCGTTGAACAAATCTGTGGAAGTCCGTTCGCAAACTGCGCACTAATCCTAAAATCGCATTTTTTCGGTTTTGTAGCGAGGTCGACAACTACGTTTGAAAATAATTTTCAGTACCACAGCCGCCAGTCGTATCACGCTCCTCCGCCCCCTCGAAACCACCAATCACGCAGCAGCAGTTGCGTCGTTTGAAACTCGACAACATCACGTGGTTTCTCACGCTGCGTGACTTCTACCGTTGCAGCTAGTCACGTGGTTCGCCGCGACTCAAAGCACACGCTGGATCAGGTGTCTCGGACTCAGCGAACAAAAAGGGCCAAATGTGCAGTGACCTTGAATCTGAAGGGCCAGTGTGTGAAACGCAGTGTGTATCTATGTAAAAGCATAATATTAGGTGAGAAGTAACTGGAGGAAAGAACGGCATTTTTTGATTTAATTGATGAAGTTTCAACATTCCAGCATGTAAGACAAGTTTGGTGTTGTGACCAGAGCCGCTGGCGGAAAGTCTACAACAGAGGAGCGTTACGTTTCTGCAGGGTGCTTGATACTCTAAAATTTGACAAAAACTCTAATGATTTAAAGTCTTTCATATTTCAATTTAGGGTGGGGCTAAGCCTACCAAAGCCCTCCGTGACAACGGAACTGATTGTGACTGAAAATAAGAGAGAACATGCTGTGGTGGCTGAATTCATTTGTATTCGGTAGTATAGAGTGGGAAGCAAAAATTCATCCGTTATTCTTGAAGGTAGCGCAGACTATTTCATCTTCGATTGTTGAAAAAAGACTTGTCGTCAAGAACGCCGTTTGCAAGTAAAGGCAAAAATATGAAGCGTCGGGAGTCTGTTTGAGGAAAAAACTTGCGGGACGCTGGATCATAAGCTTTTGCAAACATAATTTTTCTCCACTAAGGGACGCCAACTCCAGTAACAGAACTTGCGGCATAGTTTTAATCAGGGTTGCGGAGTCGTAAGGAGTCGGAGGTTCTTGCGTGGAGTCGGATATTTTTGCCCGACTCCGATTGAGGAATCCTAACTCGTGCCCGTTGAAATGGTACATACAATTTCTTTTGAAAATTTCAGTGAAACAGGGGATTCCTACTGTGTACCACGATTTCCACTGATTTTAGGTTCTACATCCTTGTCGAATGCAACAAAACAAAAATAAAAAGTCCAGCGCACCACGCACACAACAGAGCTCAGCACGCTACGTATTTAAGACTCGTGTACTTGACGGTAAAGTTGATTTCATTAAAAAAAACGTATTTACGACCTTGTGCCACCGTTGTTAAAGAGTATAACCGGTTGCCGACAGTTCCGTGAATTACATTTCGTTCGTGGCTCTTAGAAGCCTGTGCCCACGGGTGTTGCTGCGTGACCGAACCCGCGCCCTGGCGTTCACCTGCTCTCTTCCTCCCTTGCCAGGTTCTGGTGCACGATCTGCGGACGCGGCTTCAAGCGAAACCGGAACCTGCGCGGCCACATGGAGGCGCACGAGAATGAGGGAGGCGCCAAGTACGACTGCCACATCTGCGGCCGCAAGTTCGCCCAGAAGGAGTCCCTCAACGGCCACTTGTGGGTCCACGGCGGGAAAGGTGACGACACGCACCCGGACGAATGACGTCACTGCCGTCGCCCCCCGCGTTGACAGAGGTCTGACGTCGTTGAAACAGGCTCGACGGGCTGTGCTTGTTGCAGCGGACTGCGGGAAGGCCGCCGCGCGTTGCCCGAAAGACGACAGTCGCGACTCGCGAGAGGACTTGGACGCAGGTTCGCTCTACGCTGCCCCGCCCCGTTTTGCGGACCACGCCCCCCGTTTCGCGGACCACGCCCCCGTTTCTTTGCAAGGAGCAGTGATGTAAATACTTAATTTATTACAGGTGCTCAGACGACCGCTGAGGCTTTTCCTTGGTTTCGTTTCGACGTTGTAGAAATTGTTGCCACAGGCAGTGAAGTGTGTTTGCAGTACTCTCTAGCGCGCACGGGTCTACGTTTGCATTTTACTCGGTTTCTGCTGTTGTTCGGGCCCAACCAGCTGTCAAGCGCATTACCGAGTATTTTCCTGGAATGTGTTGTCCACACTTCCTTGGCGGCGTTCCTAGAACTGTCTGTGATGACATCTGCGACGAGAGAAAGGTGTTGCTTTACATCCTGAAGACTGATTTGCACGGAACATGGTATAGAGACCGCACTGTCTCTGCCTGAAGGCTGTTCTGTGATAGCTCGCATTATTCACGGCGCTGTTAGGATTTACACAAATGCTACATAACGGAAAAGTAGTGTTTGTAACTTTCAACCCATGCAAGAAGCGACAGATTGTATTTTCGGTGTTCTCACGTATACAAATTCGCTTTTTGATGAACCAGAAAAAGTTCTTTGAGAGCTATCTGACTCGGCGTTAAAAGATCTCTTGTCCCATACGACCGGATATTTATATGCCAAGTTATGTTTACACAACACTTCATGTGACAGTTTGGAGCGTGTGCATAAATTTTCTATTTCAGAACCAGGCATTTCAGTTCGCTGACATTCGAAGCGTAATTTCTATTTCGTTAAAAATGCGTAACCGTAGATTTGGTTGAAAAAAATCGCCTCACAGGAGGTCGCCAATGCGGTGTCTGCGTTTTTCTGCCGTGAAGATTTTATACACAGATGGTTACGTCGCCAAACTAGCATTACGCTGGAAAGGTTTTTACCGCCGGGCTTCTTATTTTTTTCTATGCGCGTACACAGGCACGATGAACGCGCAAACGTGGAAATTGGAATGAAAAACCGAACACCGATCGCCTGCGTCGTGTCACAGTTGAACGCGCGCGCGCTCAACCGCAGCGCCAAAGTGTCGCTTTTGCGCAAGGTCAGCATCCCGGAAACGAAAACACCGAACTTTTACTGGAAACAAAAACACCGAACTTTTACTGACATTGCGAAAATGCTGAAAAGATAGCGAACGAAAAATACTTGGTCGTGTTCCTTGGAAGCACTGAGTCAGAGCATAAATTGACCAATGACATCTCGGACCGGTTGCTATGGTGACTGATTTGGAATTTCGACTGGAGCCTTACCACAACGTTCTGGCCCGTGCTTGTGGTTTGCTCGTTCAGTGGTGGAGGTACCGTTTTCGAAGTGGGCGGCTTACTATGGAAAGTTTTTTTCATGAAGCGATTTATTTTAACAATCGACCCAATGCGAATTGTGTTGCTTAATTAAACTTATATTTAAGCAAAATTAGAAATGTACAAGTGCGGGGCCAAGCCCCCCAGAAAAGAAGTGTTTGGGCCTAGGCCTGTCCCGCCCCACGGTTCCACCTCCCCGGATGGTTGTTATTTCCCATCTGTCCTCGCTAACACCCCAAGTTCTTGTAGCTTACCGCGGTTCTGTGGCGTTCGTTTTCCCGTAAACTCCGTCCACTGCGCACTGCCAGCTTCAGAGCTGGTTCCCACCGCACATCCGCTAGATGAACCGTTGTCGGCGTAGGATTCCTTTGCTTCGCGGTTACTAGGGTGAGTGCGTCCCGAGTTTAGTTTCGCTGTTGGTAAGCACTCCATTCAATGGTGAATGGCTTGTGGCAAAGCGACCCGTAAATGAACAATTTCTTCAAAACGTTTTTTTCCTCATCGCATGCACAACGTGTAACAGCTTTCTCGGAATATATAATTCGGGAATAACAAATTTTATGCGGTATTATTTTTTGTCCGGTTCATCTACCACAAAACTACTATTTTTTTCGTTTTAAGCAAATTTCAGGTCGCCTACATCAATCTACGTATCCACGATAAACTTTTTATATAGGATATGACACCAGTCTTTGCAGGCAACGGCACTACCGCTATGGAAGTATTTCTTCTGTAGCAGTCTATTTAAGTTTTTTCGTCTTCGATTATTAACGCAGTTGTTTTTATTATGGGTTGCTTTGAATGGAGTAGCTTTTATGGCCAAAGTAACGTAATTTGGTAGTTTCACTATTTGCATAAGTGGAAAGTAGCGCGCATGTCATAGCTGCAAAATAATTTGCGTCAATGGGCGTTACAGATGCTAGAAAGCACCCTTTTCTGCTTCTAAATTTTTTCAATTGTGAATTCAGGTTGCAATCGCAGCTTCAGGGAACGAGATATATTTCCTGTCCACTTTTCACAGCCTACCGTATTACATAACTAACATGTGACAAATTCTCAAACTACCACAGCACTGTAGTTTGAATGCCCTTGAATGGAGTGCTTCTGAACAACAGTTCTACTTCCAGTGGAGTAGATTTTTCCGGGTGCTACAATAATTGAGTAATTATTGTGGCTGTGGGTACAGTTCTGAATCCGGTCTTTGATGGGCTGCTCATATTCTTGATTTTTTGAAGGACAGTGTTTGATCTCAGTGGGGATACAGGCCAGGCGAGTGGTGGGGACAGTGAAATAGGGGTGTGAAAAGGTTTTCCCTTTATTAAAATGTCGAAGACTCTGGTGGTGACAAATGCTGAGTGTTACACAGGTGATTACGTTTTCTTGGGCAAGAAAGTGGTTGTTTTTACTGGTCGAAGTACGTGGTTCTTCAGGGAGTCATCACAATAAAGGTGCCTTGTAAATTCACAAAGCAGGTCCAAGTAAATGGCCTCATTTTTGACACGCTGCACAGTCACTAAGAACCAGGTCCATAGCTGGTCAATTGCGCCCCGAAATTTTCAAAAACACTGAAAGCGCCAATGAGTTTTTAGTTGAGGTATAACAAGTTAGAATCAATTTGCCTCACCCCGAAAATTCAGCGGATTGCGTCACTGCCAAGAACGCTGTTGGTGTCGACAGACAAGTGTTGCGTAGCGCCGATGGCGCAGCCAGAAATTTTGTTTGGGAGGGGCCAGTCACCCGAAGTGCATCCGACTGTTCCTTTCGTTCATTTTCGAACAGTTGAAATTGTTATAAAGCACCAGCGAAAACTCTTAGAAGTTTTTTTAGGGAGGGCCATGGCCTCATTCCGGCTGCACTGCTGCGTAGGGCATGATGAATAGCTCGCGGAAAGCGGATAAATCTCCTCTTGTTGGGAGCAAATCGGTGTGGTGTTGAAAATAAGTAAAAATCCAGTGGGCAGTATGGGGCACTTGCACTCCCCAAACGTCTGTGGCGCCCTTTTTCGGTGTTTATCGAAGTAGAAACATGCACAAATACTCTTGAACTAAACAAGGTTTAGCACTTCGTTGAACTTCAGGATAGCCAGGCCGGATTTTACCCAGCCTCTATCATCGGAAATGTTATTCATCCGTAAAAATCCTTCTCCGTTGTTTCTCTTTTTCGCGTGAGAACTGCCCAGCCTTACTCAGGTAATCACAAATGCAGTCGCTTTCGCTAGCACAGCACAGTTCTGGACTTACCGCTAGGCTGCGTGCAAAATTGGTTTTTGAGTTGTTTATTGGCGCAAACATGCGACAATTGCATGCAAATTAAATGTGAAGCCCTGGGGCATCGAAAAAAAAACTGTTAAACAGGTTTCTCCCCGGGCATCCCTCGACAATTTCATGAATTATTATCATAGTAAATGGCCGGATGATTGAGAATTTAATAGGGTTATTTTTCTTGAAGGGGTTGCGGTCTGCTGGATGATCAACACAGTTGCGCAGGAGTGCTGGGTCACAACAGGTATCTATGGTGGTCTGGAGTGAGAAGTATTTCAACGAACTGATATTTTCAGGGGGGAGGGTGGGCAAAATTATTGCAGCTTGTATTATGTTCTGGGGGGGAAATAGTTGTATCTTGCATCTAACAACTAAGCACGTTTTTTTTAAATTTCGGGGGTCAATTGTCCGGCTTTCCGCCTGGTTGCGTTCCTGGTGTTCACAATTATGTGTTCTTATACTCAACTGGAGAACCACCCCTCACAGCACTGTACTACAAATTGCTGCAATAGAAAAAAACTTGGTTCGTTTTTTTCTGTTTAAAAGCAGGTGTTGAACTCCAGCAGCGTTATGCACTCCGCAATCGATCATTGGTGAAAAAGACGGAACTGACACCCTGCCACATGTGCATGTGTCATGAACAACTTCCTCCTACAAGCTAATTTGAAAGCGAACATAGCTTGTCGGATATTGTACCCGCAATCAGATATAATACCTGCAGAATACTAAACATTTATTCAAAATAAAAAAAACAAGAAAATATAAAAAACCAAGAAGAAAAATCTAAACTTTTGTCTGTAGACAAAACACTGTGGTTTGCCACAAAACGATACTGAAGCAAAACACGGCACTTTTTCTTGACGCTGCACCCATGGGAATCGGAAGGGGCAAAGGGGCTTGTCCCTCTGGAATTTGACATTTTCCTACGAAATTTTTAGCAAAAAAAATTGTTCTCTTACTTTCGAGTGGGTAAAATGAAATTTAACCACTTTTGCCCTACCCCCTGAAAAAATCCGCTATTGCCCCCCCTGGAAAAAATTCTGCCGGCTTCTATGGCTGCAGCGATCGCCAACATCCTTGGGATGTGTTCAATGCAGTTCGACCAATTCTTCTTTCCTTTGCTAATTCATCAGCGCGCTGTCGGTTTATTATGTGCGACCAAACAACAATCTGCATACTTAAAAGGCCAACACGTGCACGAAGGATCACAGTGCGTCTTTTGGCAGCTCTGCTTGAAACCACTGAGTCCGTTGCCGAGCAAACGCAGAGCGTGGTTAGTTCTAACTACTACCACTACAGCAACTCGAAAAACGATTAGACAACGTCACAGAGCAAACGCGTCATCAACTGCGTACGGCAAGGGCGGAGCTCAGTGCACTCTTGACGGGGGTCAGGTGCTCGTCGCTATTGGACGGGCAAGGGGGAAGTGCCGGAAGTTGAAGGCCAGCTTGGACCCTCTGGTTTAACGGTGACGGAGTAAGAGGGGCAGCGGACCCTCCGTGGATCCGAAGCACAGGGGCAGTCCGTGTGGTCCGCGTGCTCTTTGCTTTGTTGCGGAGGTCAGGCTCGCTTTGGCCCGGCGCCCTGTGCGAGGGTGCCGAACGAGCATCTTCGGGCCACGGACCGACTCGGGACGCTGAGGGCATGGTGCTGTGGAAGGCCTAAAAAATGTTCCATTAGATATGCAGCTTAACGTTGCACGCAGAAGCTTGCTTTTCACAGTTATCGTTAAAGCGGCTTCGGGTGGGGGGGCCGGGTGTGGCGGTTCGGGCGTCGTGTGGTACGTTTGCGTCAAATACGATGGGTTGAAGCAGTGGTTCCCAACCTTTTTGATCTCGCGACCCCATTCGAAAATATTCCATAAGCGCTTGGCCCCAGACATTACCTACAACTCTAAAGATGTTCGAATAACAACCGACAAGATAAGAAACACTTTGATTTCGCGTGTTGGATTCACTGTATTTACGTTGTTGTGCAAAAGAAAAGAGCACCTGTGCTAATCAGTGGGACTGCTGAGCTTGCATCTGTGTACATAGTCTTGAAACGCTTGGGTGTATGTTGGTGAGAACTAACCTCATGTCATTCTCAACGGCCAGTCTGTTCCTTGACTTTTGTTTCAATGTGGACAAGGGTTGAAAATCCAGCATCAAAGACAGTGGTGGATATTAGAATTTTGAGGCCTGAGGCCAATTCTCAGAAGGGTGCCCTAAACAGTTGTTGGAGAGCCCGCTTCGGCACATTTGCACAAAGGCTAATTGTTGCTTTATTTTGAAAAACATATGACTTATTTCGCATCGTATTAAATTTGGCTCGAGAGTGGTTCATAAGTTTTTAACAGAACAATGCAAAAACATGTTTTCTTCGCTTAGATCTTTCGGTCATGTCTCGTAATAGTATTAAAACTCGTTGAAACAGTATTCACTAGCCTGCCTTTTCGGGCATTATGTCCGAATTGACTTATTTTTTGGTGATTAAAATAAATCAGTCTACGACCGAGCAGGTAAAAACTAAGTACGAAACTCTCAAATGGTGCCCGCGGCATGAAAAATATGGGGGAACTGAGGTGACTGTCTCTCGTTCGTCTCCCCTAAACTCCACCCCTGCTCAGTGCTCACAGGAGATGGAAACTAATGGAAGCAGACAACGAAAGGGGAGTAGAGTTAGGTTTGGGTATGATTGCTCCATAGCACACCAGAACTGCGTCAGGGAGTTTTAACAGAACAAGTCACGGGAAATCATTTCGCAGTTGCAAATAAACTCAGACATGAATAACATAAGCAATTCATTCAGAAAGTGAAGACACGATCGTTACGTCGAGTTTCGATGGCGGGGAATGCAGTTCTTTAATCTTCAGGATGCAACAGTTTGTTTGAAGCGTATTAACTGCAAATTACACTATGTTAGATGGTTACTTTGAACGTGTATGCACACCGCTATCACTAGTTAAGCCTGCTGTTCCCGCCATCTGTCAACTATAGGCTACTTGTGCTGCTATCACAAGCTTGAACCATAACGAAGGCAAATTAATGAATGTAATACGGAACTATAACGATGAAAATATCGGTTGTGCTTTGTTGGAATTTCAGCTAGCAAGTATGCACAGCATGACAGATTTTTACGAGGCTAACATAATCTCAGCATCACTGGCATGGGCAACGGAAGGGGGGGCAAGGTCCCCTTGCATTTTGAAACTTTCAGAAAAAAGGTTGTTTTCTTAGTTTCCGATTGGCAATGTGAACTACACAAAATATGTCTGCGTTTCGGTTTTGCTGATGTGATACAAAGTTCTAAAAAGTCGAGATTTCAGCAAACCATTGAGGCTGCTGTTCGCGACCCCTCAACTCCTCCGCGATCCACTTTGGGGTCGCGACCCACCGGTTGGGAACCACTGGGTCTGAGGTTAAATCGCCGTTTCGACCAAATCTCAAGCCTACTTTTAGAAAAACCAAACGAGGTTTCATAGAAAAAAACATTGGCAAGAGTAGAAGTTTATTATTAACTAAAGGAGGGAGAGTGACACAGTCTAATATCCTGTATAGCAGGCCTGCACGACATACGGCCCGCGGGAGACGTGGCCCACAAAAGGTTTTTCAGTTGCAGAATGTTTTCAAAAGCCCGACTAGGGATTATTGATCGTCCTTTCAGAATTTCTTCCACACTACAACAGAATAGACTTTTGCGGCTCGCGGCGAATTTATGTTGACCAATTTGGCCCTTCGACCTTTCTTAGTGCAGGCCTGCTGTAAAGGCTTCTTCACACATGTCACCGGTAACGGATGAAAAGCAAAACGACGCGCAAGAAAACATCGCCAAGCGAGTATCTCGTTAAAGATGAAGCGCAAGGTACGCGCCGATCTGCTCAGCATCTTGGCTATTGCTATTACAGATAGTACAAAAAGAAAAGGCGTCAACATTTTTTCTTCGCATCGCTTTAGTACCTGCATGGCCGCTTTGCGCGCTTTAATGGCGGCCACCCTCTGCCGCGCCGCGATGAATCGATCGTTCGTTTCCTGCAGGACCTTCGCGTCGATCCTCGACCGTTCCTGCGCGACCGCCATCTGCCTGGACAGCTGCTTGTGCTCCATGTACTTGCGCACGAGCTCGGCTTGCTCGGCCAGCTGCGACTGCGAGCCCGGGAAAAACGTTATTGCGACTCCGTCGGTTGGGTGCAGGTCAGAGGTGGCCACGGATCCGCAGTGCCGGAGTCGACTCCAGCGGGGTTCTGCGTTTTTTTGCGACTTAGGGTTCTGCGTTTTTTTTGCGAGCCGGAGTCAAAATTTTGTGAAAAACCGAACCCGGAGTCACTTTTTTTTCGGCAGTAGCAAGAGTCTGCGTGTTTTCATGAAGGCCGCTGCTCAAGTGGAAACACTGCTGAATTTCAGTTGCATCGGCGGTAGCCAGAGTTTGAACCGGAGTCGGCTTCTCAAATTTGAAAAAATTTTGGAGCCGGATCACGACTGAAGAATTTTGAAAAGGGGGGGGCGGAGTCGGGGTGTGAAAATGTTGAATCCGGCCACCTCTGGCGCGAGTAGGCTTGCTGTGAAAACGACAAACTGTTACGGCCGGAAAGCTCCGTCGGTTCACAGGCGTTGCTTTTGGGCCAAAAAATCGACGCAAACTCTACCCTCCGGTTTACACAGTTGCGAGCGAGAAAATCTATGCAAAAAGTTGTGGAGAAAGTCGTGGGCAGAGGTATTCGCATTTAGAATTAAATCTATAAGCGACGTTACCCAACCGAGGATGTATATTAAGGCTGATCGTATGCTGCAGCGCTCAACATGAAACTCTGAAAGATACTCTGTGTTCTTACAATTGGCTGCCAGTTGCAACAGATTCACTTTGAAAACGTATTTTGCCTTTTGAAAGCTTTGAAACATAAAATCGGGCAGATTTATAAACTTTATCAAAACTAAAAAAGCCTTCAAAACAGTATTTATGTTTATTCTGATACCTTTCGGATTGGTCTTCATTAATTTTTAATCGGAAATCGAGCAACGTCAGGCAAGGGAAGCAATAATCAACACCAAACTCAGCGTGGATTATAACACGATAAGGATGTTGTTAACAAAATAATAAAATACCCACAACTGTGAGAAGACTGAGTACGACTCGTGACTTTGCAAGTTTTCAAGTTGCACATAATGTTTTCATTATGGGAATTTTAATTTTTTGTTAACAACATCCTGCACGTGCTTTAGTCTACCACGCACTGCCTCACACTGGTAATCTTAGCCGGGTTTTCAGCGTTTTTACTTTACTGGCAGTTCTTGATTTTGTTTGCAGCGTTTTTCTTAGGTAGCTGGAAGTTTTACTGCTACTTTCAGCGTTTTCGATATAACCAGGAGTTGTGTTTGCTTTTCAGCGTTTTTTATGTCACAAAGTCTTTTGATTTGAATTACTTTCCTTGCCTGAGGTAAGGTTGCTTTATTTCCGATTGAGAATGGATTAAGAACAATCCGAAAGGTCTCGAAATAAACATGAATAGTTTTTAAGCTTTTTAAATAAAAAACAACAGACACGGCTAATTGCAACAGTATTAAAATGATCCGCAACAGCTGAAACAAGTCACCGCTTTTGTCAAACTCTTCAGGTAGACTTTATCATAAACGAGTCAAGAGAATCTATGCCCGTGACGGGGTCCCTCTTTTTTACTCATAGTTTTACGTAAATTAGTGCACATCACAAAAACCAATGACTGTGGTATCATGTACACAATCAACTCTGAACAGTACAAGCATTTAAGCGTTAACCGTTTCTGCATCATTGAAAAATGTGAAAATAACATTAAAAATGCTGACTTCCCTCAATCGCTTTTAAAAACTATTATCTTTGAAGACGATAACATCAGGGTGAAACAGCATACAACCATCTGATTCAGTGTTGCATAAAATGCAAACGTCCCCGCCCAATAACATCGAATATGCAAAAGCAATGGGGACTGTGCCAAGAAATTTTGCAATAAATGAAAAGCAAGAACTGAGAAAATCACGTGCTCTCCATTGAGTACTTGACAAAGGGTAATACCAAAACTTTCAAACTACAAGTTACTAGTACCTTGTGAATCGGTTACTGACAGTATACATTAGCTGCGGGGAAAGGTACAGTACACACCATCATTTTAAACTACAGCATTCGCAGCAGGAAGCTTACTTTTTATCACCAAAAATTTTCTTTTGTATCCCTGAGCACGACTTGTACATGGACAACCAAACCCGTAACAAGGTTTTGAGGTTTGGGGAGTAAAATACATTTTTAGGGGGCAAGATTTTTGCTTTCATTATACGTTTGATAAATATAATAAAAAATTACCAGGGCACAACAAAATCTGGGGGCCGCTAAAAAATTTGGGGCCACTGCCCCCGAATGCTCCCCGTGGCTACGGGCCTGTGGACAACTACGGGTTATGCAATTTGATCTCCAGAGCAGCGAAAATCCTTTGCCACATGAAAGGAAGCTTCCTAGCAAGAGGGTGCAGGACGCCACGCAAGTGCAAGAACTGGACAGTACGGAATCGAAATACCTTTATGGTGCCGACCATTTCGGCCTTGTCCGCTTTCATGTCTTCCTTGGTTGCGTGAATGTCGTGCTTGATCAGCGCGTTCGACACAGAGGTGTGCTGGTTGTTGAAGTCCGCGGCAAACATCAGTTCCGTGTGTCGGTTGCGATGACGTTGCGTGGCTTTCTCTTTGCGTTCCTGCGCCTGTCGGCGAAAGGAAGCATCGTTAAGTAAGATGTCGCCGCCTGCGCGGGAAAATCTCCAAACCAAAGGAGGTGTGCAATCGTCTGCGCATGCTACGACGATCCGCACTCGGCGCCGCTTTGTTCTTTGCCAGATTTCGGGCCTTGGGGCGCTCGAGGCCGTGTGCTGCTCAGGAACACTGGGCGGCAACAGCTGAAACAGGTCGCTGCTTTTTTCAAACTCGGGGTTTTAAATCTTAAAATTGGAGTGAGACGGGGGGCGGGCGCCGTGACCTCGAATGACGCGGCTGCCTTTGAAAGAAAACCTGTTTTTTCCTTAACAATTGTACTCCCCGGTATTGAAAGTCGTCTGACTTCAACACAACGGACGCACATGGGACACTCCCGCGACGGAACAACATTATTCCGGAGGAAGCAACGGCTTTCAACCCTTTTGATGGCAAAACGAAATGGAGGAAATCTGAAACTTGTGATTTCGAAAAACCTTGTTCAGTCCAAAGCGCGAGTTGTTCGGCTCTGCCGGATTTTTCCACTCAGTTAAGAACAGTGACGGCTTATGACATCACTACGTTCAGACGGTCTGTGAAACCAATGTCTGAACCTTACCTCGCAAAAATAAAAGCTAATCTTTGAAAAGCATTTGAGACCGTCAGCGCTTGCCTTATAACGCGCTTTGGTAAATTTATCTTTTTCTTCATAAAGCAGACAACTATCAAACGTATTAGCAACTTTTGAAGCGTTGGAGGTTAATCTAGAGTTGTCCACTCATACAGCGAGAATGGAAACGTGGATTTCATAATGCGGTTAAGCCTTTGGTACACGAAACGCGGAAGTGGCAAATAGCCGTATAATGAAAATCACGGCCAATGCAAACGATAGAAACGACATATTGCAAATGCTTCGATAATTCCTGGTATCATCATCAGTGCATTGCAAATTGAACTGCACTGCTGATGATAACAGGAGTTATCGAAACGTTTGCAATATGTCGCTGATATCGTTTTCATCGGCCGTGATTTTCATTATAACGGTTAAACCTTGTGACACTGATCACGAACCTGGGACGACAGTGTCAAAACTACAGTGTCTTCATTCGAAGTGACAGTGAACGAGAAATAAAGATCCTGTCCGAATATTCCAATTCAAACTGACGAGTGCATTTCCTTAGTTCTGATTAAAGAAGGTAATACATTGTAATGCTTGATGCAGAAAGACACTTGACGTTAAACACAACAGTGTTGCATTATATTTTGCCCATTTCTGGTGATCTTAACGATTGTGGTGTCTCTTGAAATCTTGACGAGTACGGTGAAAATAAACTGAACGATCGACTCGCGACAAATGCTCTCTGCAAAGACTCAACTGAACGAAAGTCCACGGTACAGTCGCGTAGCTGTTGCAGTCATCGCCAAACTGAATACCACGCAAATTCTCGCGATGTTTTCGACAAGCCGCTTGGAAGGGAGGAGTAAATCGAAAAGCACGACAAAATCAACATTCAACATTCAAGCACTCACGTATTCCACATAAACCGATCTGTTGGCCTCGTGCTGCTGCATTGCTTCTGCGACGCGGATGCGATCCTCCTGGCGCCGATTGAGGGCCACACTCCTCTTCTCTTCCTGTAAGAACGAGCCTGAGATATGTTCTTTGTTCGAGTCATAAAAAGAATCATATAAAGAGGTGAGAAAGGATCGCTATCGTGTAAAACAAAGGGATGTCCGAAAGAGCGTTGCTACACTTGAAAGCAGTCAAGTCAAACCCATTCAAAGGATCTAACTAACCTGAATTATGTGGCTTTTGGACCAAGATTTTACGGAGTTTGGAGCGATAAGGAAGATTGGGTGGGGCTTCCTTCCAACCCACGCATTTTTTTAATAATCAAATTTTGCTTTTCCAAATTTTCAATGTTTATTCGAGTTTTTCAATATTGTTTCATGTTTTTTGTTATTTTCGTATTTTCGCGTTTTGGTGATATTTTTGAGTTTCAGTCATTTGCAAGTGTAGGCGTGCCCAGGCATGCCAGGTTTTAATCCGATTTCAAGAAGCTTCACGTCACTGGCGTCGGCAGCAATTTCGTCATTTGCAACAGTCTGCATTTTCTGAAGCAGGGACTTGTCCTTTTCAACGGCAGGAATAGTTTTACGCGATGGGATAGCAGAAGTTGCACGAAAGTTTTAGCCTCAAACACACAGCATGAAACAGGCATGGAGGAAAGTGTTAGCATGCACGACGTCGCCGTATCGTCAACACACCAGAGGTGGCGATGGATCCGGAGTGCCGGAGTCGACTCCGGCAGGATTCTACGTTTTTCTTTCGGATCCGGAGTCGAAAATTTGTGAAAAACCGGACCCAGAGTCACTTTTCAATTTCGGCAGTAGCAGGAGTCTGTGCGATCATATCTTAAGCAAAAACATGGATAAATTCGGTTTGATCGATGATTGTAGCCGGAGTCTGAACAGGAGTCGGGTTCTCAAATTTGAAAACTTTCCGGATCCGGATCAGGATCAAAACTTTTGAAAGAGGAGCGGAGCCGGAAAAAGCGACTCCGGCCACCTCTGCAACACACACAGCTTGCACACACCTTGTACGCGGCGACAATGCGCTTGGCCTGCAGTCGGTCCTGCTGGACCTTCATGACGCGATCCGCCTTCATGGCCGCGCCGTCGGCCTTGTCCCTGTCCCGGTACGCTTTCGAAACGGCCATCAAGGTGGCCAGGCTCACGTTGTCTTTGAGCTGATATATGCAATCACAGGCGATCAGCGGTAAAGCGTGGATTTGCGAGTAACGCACCACTTTGTGTGAAACGATTGCGCAACTTGTAACTTGACGAAGCTATCGTCAGGAGGAAGTTTAACAACGCGAAAAAGTCTGTGAAAAACTACGCAGATAAGCGCCGCTACGAATATAAACACGTGAACGGCAGTCACGCGGATAAACATTTACTATGCCGCTTTGGTCCACAGTGAATGCACGAAACATTGCCATAACCGCGTTGCTGCTAACATTTTGATGAAAAGGATAAGATCATGTCAGGATCCGCAACTTTTGTTTTTTTGGGGGTAGCGTAAGCGAAGCTGGGCTGCCAGGCGGTTACAGGCAGTGATTGTTTGCTTTTCACGCGCGCAGGATAAGGTTTCGAAGGCGAGACTCACGCGCGGCGGTAGCTCGGTCTTCTTGACGCGAGGCTTGGGCTTCGTAGCATCTTGTTCATGCCAGTACTCCATCGCTTCGCGCAGGTCTTTGCCGACGTCGCGATTCGCTATCAGGTATTCCTGCGTCGGCTCGTTCTGCGAAAAGTCACGTGACAGCAATGACCAAGTTTTCGTGCGGCGTTCCGTTATCGTAAAGTAACACTGGTAACTTTCATTTGCTCATATCGATGAAAGTACGTCCGGACGACTTAGGCAAGCAAGTTCAGCTACTCTCACAGTGTGGTGGCCACATTCATTGTCAGTAAACTGCCCTGTTATGATACAGCAACGCTTGCTCAAGCGGGTGTTCTTGTGGTTGAATGACGCTTTAGCCTCATTCCTTCGCTTCCGCGTTGCGTAACAATGTCGTCCCATCCGGCTAGTGTCTAATTTTGTAAACAGTGACGAACATATCGTATTTAATCGATGGTAACCGCGGCTTATAAAGCTTTTCTTTTCATCATTTCGTGCGGCTTATAATCAAAGGGCGGCTTAGATTTTTTATAACTTTACCTTATCGAAAGGTATAGATAACGCTCAATCTTTCCTTGGCTACGTTTTATTTTTAAAACTCTTTTCACATTCTATTCTCTTCAGCATCACGTGCACATCCGTCACATGAGGATTATGATCAACAGAAGGCAGTTGTTGTCGTGTGAGCGTCATCACCAGGGTTACGAATAAATGCGAAACTTGCTAGTACGCGAAAGTATCTCAGAGGCTTAGGTTGCCCATGTTCAAGTGCGGCTTACGTTAATTTTTTAACACCGGTTCGTGCGGCTTTATTTATAGAGTAAATGGGGTACGGCAAAAGTTATACTCAATTGGCAGGACTTCACCAAGCTTCTCGTAGTGAAACGCTCTTCCACACGTTAAGAGGTAACACCGTCTATCAACATTTTCTTCACAACACAAAGCATACATATCTTGGGTGAGGGAAATATCGAGGTTTCTATTTACTGCAACAAAGTTTGCAGGCAAAGTTTATCTTGCACTCGTTTCGGAAGATATCCTTGAAAACGGAGGACAATGGAAACCAACGTCTGAAACGCACGAGTGTGTTCAGGAAGTTCTTACCCATAAACCGGAAAGGCCAGTTGAAGACTATCCAACTAAAGAGTGATTTGCTCTGAATGTCGCACAGCATCTGATAATGTGTTCCAGATAATTTAGTCAGATAAAAGATGCACGCCGATAAGTTCAAATCGCTGGAAAACAACGCAAATTTGAGAATTCGGAGATTCCGACGATTGGCATGTGCCGTCGCGTGGAGTGAAACAAAATGTGGGAAAAAAAGCGAAACTACAAAAAATTGAGCGAACTTAATCTGACACAAAGGAAACGTCGACACGTAACTTTGGCAAAAGCACGCAACTAAACGCCATTCGACAAAGCATACCTCGGCAATTGTCGGTTTTCCGCCGGCCAGTTCGAACGACTTGTCATGGACCCTCCACTCATGGTTGGACGCCGGACGCTCGGCCTCGCACTGGACCGCAGCCTCTTGTCGCTGCTTGATCGCGCGTCCGTCCACCAAGGTGCCCAGGACGGGGTGGGGGTAGGCCGGACCGGGATGGACCAGGGAGTCTGTCGGCGCAAGCATCTTCTGCACGGTGACCGGTTCTCGCTTACCGGGCCGAGCCGTGGCCGGAGTTGCGCCCGGAAAGGTGGCGTACCTCAGAGAGGTTCCTGCGCATGTCGACACGGATCTAACGTGCGCCGAATCAAACGTGTGTCAAACGTGCACCGAATCAAACGTGCGCCGAACCAAACATGCGCCAAATCCAACGCACGTCAAACGTGCGCCGAATGAAATCAAACGTGCGCCGAACGGCCCATGCTGGGCCCGCCAGACCTTTGCCGCTGCAGTGCGTCAAGGGCGCAGCCATTCGAAGTTTGCAGGTGTGGGAAACAAAATTTAGGGAGAATGAAAACCTCCAGGAGTTTATGAAAAAAAATCAAACATTCCGCCAAAAAAATCCTAATTTTTCAGCCAAAAATCACCTAGCATTTTTGTAAGAGGACGGGCACAGTTTCTCACCAAAGCTGCAGGCTAGCACGATACCGCCGACTTTCAATATTGAGAAAAGCTTGAAATGGAGCTGGACAAAAACACAACCCACAGCTCTTTCACTGTCCTACATTCAGGGGCGAAAATTTACAAAGAACGCAAAGCAAATTAGGGTCTTAACTTACAAGCAAATGATGTGGCGAATGTTCGCGCACACACGAATTGAAATGGTCTTTGCCTGCAAACCGAAACGCCTAGAAAATGTCAGTTAATTGCAAAACATGTAGTTCTGACTGCGTCGCGAGGGACTGTTTTAAATGCAGTGCTTTACAGAGCCGCAACCAGCTGAAATTTTCGGGTGGCACAATGACTGTAACTTTTTGTGTTGTACCTAACAACAAAACATCTTTTTGAAGATTTTTTTGGGGGGGCAATTACCCGATTGTGGGCCTGGTTTTTTGTGTCGCGTGTTAGGGAAAAAATAGACCAGACTTCAGTGGCACATATTTTAATTACTGACTTCACAAAATTTTTAAAACAAACTATGTATAACGCGCAGCAGTGTTATTCGCGAAGCGTTTTAAGGATTAGCTTCTGTTTCAAAACGACATCCGCGTAAAAACGCAATGAAATAGAAAATAACACGTGACAAGCTTGAGTAATACATAGTGGCGAGTAAACGAGACGTGAATGGTGAACATTGCACGCGTTCCCTTTTTTTATCAACCGTCATCAAATTATGCATTTTGTTCACACGAATCTAACGCTCAAACTTGGCAAGCGTCCATTAAGATCGCTTTTGCTGCGTCGCAATCAGTTATGTCCAACATTACGGTGCCAAATGGCCGATCAGGCGAAAAAGGATCGAAAGAAGAGCTTTACTTCTCTTGCCATCTTGCAGGAAAGTGACAGTCAGCGGCTTCGAGAAAAGCGACCTCCTTGGCAGCGCCGCGTCCTCGTGGATATGGATGGTCAGCTCGTCGTCCGGCGACGCGTCTGCATCGGTTGGTGTCAGATGTGACATGATATCGATCTCGACAACATGGGGGGCGCCCTCACGAGCGCGAAACAATGGGCGTAGCGGTGATGTCAAACAAGCGATCGGTGGCATTGTGGCCTATTAAATGCCTCGCCTTTAATATGAAACCGAACATTATAAAGACACGAAAAGATGTTTTGAACAAGTGATTCGAATAGTTTGTTGTTCGTGGCGGAAGGCTTTGTTCAGACTCATTATCGCACTTCTGTTGAGCAGTCATCAGCGGCGCTGCCGCCTGTTACGTCATAAACACACAGGATTCGCTGTGCTTCAAACCCGAACGTCATTTTGTTTCAAATTTCAACACTCAGTTCAAGTCAATATTACGCGAAATGTGCTCAAAAGCGCCAGCAGATTGTTACAAACGTCACAATCTGTAATGTGACGTTTCAAGCGTCACAATCAGGTTAATTGTGACATAGCAGCAAGAACAAACACACATGCGTAGCAACTATGAACTGCTGCGTTACAATCGTATTAACCAATCCACGTAGGCTGAAAAGCTGTCCGTCCTACCTTGGTCATAATCGTAACTACCACACGCAAAAACAGGAACATAGGCGTTTTTTCTTCATCTAATTTGGCATATTCACATATTCAACAAAAATTGTTTCCGTTGCAGGTACTTCTAGCAAACTGATGACAGGAGGACACTCAGGTTTACAGCAAGGAACACTTCGTTTCGGAGCTGATCGTGAGCGTGTAATTGCACGCGCGAGATCTGAGGAAATATCGCACCGGACGCATTTTGAGCTAATATCAAAATCTTTTCGTTTCGCAATCACCCCGTCCGCCTAAAAGCACGCACAACGTTTCTCAAATGAGCGCCCAAACAGTTTGAAGCCTCCGTGTGTAATCAAACTCCTTTTGCGCTCTAAAGTCTGCCCATGATAACAAGAGCGAAGCAAACAGGCGCACTTGTGCGAACGACACATTTCCATAGAAGTAATCTTCAAATCTAAGTCAAAGGAGTGACGATTCCAAAACAGATCGATCAGACAAGCAAACAAACAAACAAGCTTACTAAAGGATCTCAAGGCGTTGCGTTGCAATTTGTTCAGATTGATTTGCAACTTCGAAGGAAGAGCTTTGAGGTTGTATTCGTCCTCGTCTTTGGCCTGCTCAAGTGAAACACCGAAGTTCACGCTCAATATTTCGCGTCTTACCCGGTTGCTTTACTATACAGCGAGAGGTCTCCAAACTTTTTTGTCCGAGGACCACATAAGCTATCACTGCACAGTTCGAGGGCTGGGTGTCTTACGTTATGAGATTGTTTCGGGATATGTTACATCCTGCCAAATCAAAAAAAATTTTGTAAATTGCAAATATATTATTTTTTTATTATATATTGACAAAATGTCTTGGCGGCCGGATGAAACGACTTCACGAGCCAGATGAAATGGCCTTCGTGGGCCGGATTTTGGCCCGCAGGCCGTAGTTCGGGGACCCCTGCTACAAAGGATCGAGCAACTGCAGAAATGCACAAACAAGTGATTGCGAAAAACTAAATTACAGATAACTACACCATAATGTTCGTGTCACAGTCGCGTGCAGACGACTTGTGACGCTACTCGCTTTCACAAACGCAAAAAAACGAGAAAAAAATTTAAAAGTCTAAAATTGAGCGGAAAGACATTACATCCTGTTCTCCGGGTTGCACTTTGGACGACGGCGAGCCCGATCGGTAAGCAGTGGCTGCGCTCGGCGTTTTGGAACCAGGTCTGCGATTCTGAAACGCAAAGTTCCGACGTCAGCTACGGACGGCGACATTTTCCGTCGCCGCTATGAACAAGACCAGCACGGAGCAGGCGGCAGAAATTGCATCTTTTAGTGGTAAAAAATCTGAAAGGCCAACAACTCCAGAAGCACGGCGACGAAACGCCGCTGCTGTTGCTGAAACAGATTAAGATGCGAACGCAGGCAATTAAGTTCACATATTTCGTGCGGGAGCATGGCAGCCAGAACCGGTTGCACCTTCAGGTACGTATCGTAGTCGAGGCTGTACGCTTCGCCGGCTTGGCTTTCACTGGGGACCGGGCGCACTTCGGGGAAGAAGTTCAGCTTGTCGAGTTTTTGTCTGAAATCGCAAAAACCGCAAGATTTCCGCATTTGCTGCACAGCATGCCAGCTCAGTTGCGGTCGTTTCGAAAAGAGCAGAAAGATGCGACATTCAGATTGAGAGGGAAACGGGACAAAACGAATTTGCGAAACAGATAAAAAATGGCTGTTAATTACATCAATCCACACCAGCAGCGATCTCGCTTTTAACTTATCTAACCATACGTGTTTTATTCTTTTTCAATCTCGTATTGATTTCATGGTGTCCAGTACACTCCTACTATAGGGTAGCTCAGTGTTGCTCAAACCTTTTTTGTTCCATCGCCCCCTTTCACTCTCGACACATTGTTGTCACCCCCCAAGCTTGATAAAGCAAACAAAATGTAGTATTTTTAAATAATTTTGTTTAAAGAAATTGACACATACCATGTCCCCAGTTCAGCGTGATGGATGTGCTTGGCGGCCTTCACAAAGCTTCGAAATATTGGGAGACATTTTACAAGGTA
>JGI24159J19872_10001506_pt1 | contig 25804 bp, 11 predicted proteins | sample Ectturendosymbi4_FD_19872 | JGI IMG/M metagenome (IMG submission 19872)
AAACAAAAGGTGTACTTCATGCCGAAAAGCATAGAATGTGCACACAGAAAATACAAAAAAGTAAATACACACATACAATAAAACAGAGTTACAGGGATTGCCTTCATTCTAGGGACTAGGGATTTCATATATTAAATCAGGTTTTAGCTTCGGCTTGTGGCGTGAGTTTGTGAAAGCGGCAACACAATGTGTAAGAAAGAAATGAACATTTCAGATCCAGTGCTTGCTAGAAAGTCAAGCTTCTTACTGACGTATGAAGACTCAGGTCTAGCCTCCAGCTAGCACGAATACGCAAGGCATGGTGCGCATTTCTCCGATCATACGGAAACAGGGCCTGCCTCGAAGCTATGATTTGATACAAACACGTCATCGCTAAACAAATATCACTTACCAGCTCTTTTGCAGATATTACCGCTTCAACATAAAAACGACTAAAACCTCCGAACTATTACGATCATGATCGTGCAATCTATTGTGTCGTCATAGTGCAATCGCTGTTGTAACGTGATCGAGTTCCTTTTCGGCAGATAAGGGGAAAGCGTCAACTTTGAAAAACTAGTCAAATACTCATCATCATGGTTACTTTGTTTCATATGCTTTGCTGTTGTGCTTTTCATTGCAACAAAGATGTTATGCAAGTGATCATAAGTTAAGTCCAGAATGGAAATTTCCCTTCTACTTTGTGTTTTTTTTGCAATCGTAGAAGGGCGATAAGTAAGTTTGTGACTTTTCTAACAATTTTTTCTAACCAAGGTGACGAAATCGTAACCTTGTACATGTAGCTCGTAAGTAAGTAACTTGACATTGTGATGCTTAGCTGAATTGATTAATTCATTGCTGGTCAAATATAAAAATGGAAATATTGAGACGAAACTTTCAGAAAAGAATGCTGCTAAAGAAGCAACAGAATACTTTAAAATCTGCTATTGTGTATGTGCATTTCCGGTAGTCAGTGTTCGCTCTCACATTTGAATCAAACGTAAATCAGGAATTCACTTTGGTTTCGCCAAGCAGTGAATANTTCCAAAAAAGTTACGAACTATGAAATTCGCATCCGAAACAGCAAAACAAGTTGTAGTCGCCTGCATAGTTTTCCAGCTTGGGNGCAGAAGTCGGGAAAAGCACTGATGCGTGCGATTAAACGTTATCTAATCACGTTAAAACTGCGGAGAGAAGAAATGTTGCGGGCATCAAACTCAACACAAAATGGTAATTTTTCAACTTTGTTTGATTTCAGCATGACTTTAGACGATGTTCACAACTGCTCGAAAACAAATTCAATTCGTTTAAGGCAGGTATACAAACTCACTGTAGCACATACGTAATGCTCTTGATCAAGCCCTGTAATTGTCTTGTCGCAGGAAAACCTGCTCAGTCAAACCGTGACTTACACTATGCTGTTACTGACCATTTCCTACTCATTAACCTTGTCGGATTGGACACGAAAGGGTAAAAGTGTAATCGTCCTATTAACGCGTGGTAAGTTGTCAGACGTAAAAAGTGAAAAAATAGCTGAAGCATTTTAAAGTAACATGGTTATTCCAAACCGTTGCCAGAACATTCAGAGGTATCTGTACAGGAAAGAGAACTGGCAGAATGACTGTTGCTGACTCACTTCGGTCAGACCTATTCCATACTGGCGTTTTATAGTTTTTGGGTAAATGACAGAACATTTTGATAAATAAAAGGAAACTTTGCATGTGAAACAGTTGTTGCGTTTTTCCGACCTGTGAAGACAACACCTTACTCAAAGATTTTGTTTTGTTATGTCGTTAAAGTAAAACTTTAGCTCTAGGTTTTATTGAAAAGATGCGATAATGTACGGAGCCCATTGAGGAAATTTTAACATTGTCACAGGACTTGTTTCATGATTGCTAATACTTCCAACCCAGCTGAAAATATTTAACCGTTTTAGTTGATAACGTTCAGTTTGAAAATGCGAATACTGAGATGTAATTTGCGATTTGCGAATATTGAGTTGATAAAAAGATAGCGATATTCGATTTTATGCAATTGAGCTTGTCAGGTCTAGGGTGAAATCCAACTTTCAAGATATGTTTGCTACGGAATTTGCTTATATTTATCAAAATTATTGGCTTGGCATGTACACTGTTACGTCTTTAATTTAATCTAAAACCGTATACGTAAATGAATAAAGAAGGTGATTTTCTGAACGAAATTTTCCTGTAAGTTCACTACCACCTTAGAAACAAACTCATCACTAATCTTACAGGAAGACTGAAGCTGAAAACGAAATGTTCTTTCTTTACAACATAAAATTAAAAATTTTTCCTGTGCTCAAGCCATTTTGTGAAATGTTGCTTTGGTCTTGTAATTGTACAGCAGCTGTTGATAGCCAGCAAAACACGTAGAGTCCTAGAAGAAGGTATCTTATTTCCATTTCTCTACCTAAGTTTCCGATCAATTTTATATAGAAAGAACTTTCACAATTCTAGTGAATCCAGCTTTGTTTTTGAAAACGTTAAAAATTGTAATGTCTGCAAAATATGTTGATACCTCTTCTTTTTCTTATTTGTAATTGGCAGGAAATAGTTTCTTATTGGATCCAATTTTCTCACAATGTTTCTGTCAGATTTATCGTTTTGAAAATATTTCTATATTCGTGCTGAGAATCGCTCACTTAGAGACATCTGCTTTATGCGCGCGATACCGTCAGTNCTAGGGTTTTAGGAGCTCCTTTCTTTGCTAGGCTTTTTGCGTTTTTTATTACTAATTTCTTCTCAACTCATCTCAAGCTTCCCGTCTATACGAAACAAATTAGTTTATAAAACAGACGACCAGGCTTAGATTTTCGTGTAAGCTCCAACCAAGTTTCATTTTTTGAACCAACACATTAATGCTTTACACAAATATATCATTCAGTTTTAGGAGTGCGTTCTATTTAATACAGGGTTTACTTTGATATTAGAAATGTTTTGTTGCGGAATCCTTTTTCTGTTTTTATTTTCTCCAATCGTAAATGCTTTCTCGGGAGGCCCTCCACTCGGTGCATGCGAGAACATGGAACCCATGGGCCATATGAGGGCTGGAGTGGTTCCAAGGAATCTTGGATTTACGATTATCACAATGAAGAATACAGTTGCACCCGGAGAAAAGGTTTCAAGTAAGTGAAGCACCACAGACTTTAGTTTTTATATTTTTGCTGGATTAAACATGTTGCTTAACATACTGGCCAATTCCATTCAGTGAAGGCAATCAGAGTAAAGTCAGGTGATGACAAAAAATGTAGATGGTTAATTGCGTTGTGCAAAATGGGCTCATTTGGTAAGCAAGATACATCAACATACGTTGTAAAAATCATTCTCAATATATATAATAATNAATTGATGTTTTGCATTTTTGTGGTAAGTAGATCATTTTGACTTGTTCATTTTANAAGTGGCTCGCATGCTGAAAACGTGTGAGCACCCCTGTGCTATTTCATCCACGCCGATGGAGAGATCACTCTACGGCTGCATACACCATGTTCNCGCTTATCGCCACCACCAGGTCCATCGGAACGTATCCAGCCGAGTGACTTGAGTATCTGTGCTTCGCGCGACTACGTCACTACTGTAACAGCCTTTCGCGTTTTTCATTCTTCACAGCGCTTTTCTCTCGACTGACCATAAGACCTTGCAGCAAGATCACTGCAGTTCAATTGCAAATATACTGACGATGGTAGCAGGAGTTACCGAAACGTCTATTAAATGTCGTTTACATCTTTTTCTTTGGCCGTTATTTTCATTATCANGCTAGTATTCAGCACTGCTACTTTTCTTGTATTAAAGCCATGCATGTCANAAACATACATGTTTAGAAATATTAAGCTTATTTCTCNGCAGCACGTACGAAATGTAATGAATGACATCGAAGTTCGAAACAAAAAATCCCTGATACTCTCCACTAGACATGTCACGCACAATCATTAGCAAAACGGAGGGGCACCGGCCGCCGACCAGGAGGTGTTAAAAATGAGAAAATCAAGCAAATCGAAGCAGTATCGCTTAACTTTCACTATAAAGAAAAGCGGTAACCGTGATCGACTTTCAGTGTATTAAGGAAATCAGGGCGTTATCGGATGTAAAACAAACTGATTTCAATATGGGCGAAAGGGTGATGGGTGACACGTTGATGAGGAATAATTACGTTATTATTTTTGTGTGTGTATTTGAAAATTTCAAGGGAAAATGTGTTTTTTTCGTGTACTCAGCAGGAGTTTCTTTTTGCTCTGCTGCTTTTCATGGGGTAAATACAGCACACTCAACAGTTTTTTGCAAACCAAACCAAAGCGTAACAACTTGCGTCATAAATCAGAGCTGCGAAAATTTTACCAAGGAAAACATTTTCTGCTCTACCCCGATTTTCGCTTTCGTTAAGCACCTTTCCTTGCTCTTATACGCATAGTTTTACTGCCTTCGGCAATCTGACACTTAACGCTGTTTCACACGCTAGCAAAGCTTTTGCTGACGTAACATGAAACCGTTGAACACAAAATCAAAACAACTGCATTGCATAATAGATTGATGTCATGCGATCTACCCACAGTACATTTGTGATCGACTGGTAGATCGAGATCAACGCACTGGGCAATCGGGCACCCCTTCTGTAGCATATGCACTTGGTGTTCTTCCTGTTGTTGGTTCGCATCCTTTACCATGCCCCAACACATCCAAGTTGGCTGGTGGGTCACCGTTTAATTGTCCATCCCGCAATTTTACAGAGAACTTGAGTCAGATTTCACATGTACGTTTCTGTGATTAAAAAGCCGCTTGGTTAAAAACAGTTGAGTGAATAAAACTCTCTGAATTCTTGTGAGTAGGCAAAAAAAGATAAATATATAAACTTAGCCTGACATGAGTATATGAAAGTAAAACACAGTTTGCTAAGTCGGATCTTTTGTTGAGTCCGGTCAACGTTGTGCAAAGTCAAGGGTGTGATTTTCTAACCGGGGGTTATCTAGAACAGTGCATTGCATTACGCGGTGCAACCAAAGCGTAGTTTGCCTTGAGGCAAAGAGCATTATGCGAAACAGCGTTTGATAAAATTGATCGGTGTTGACGATCTGTCGCGGCCCAAATGAAATTACGAAATCTATTTACGTTTTGTTTGTATTTTTTCCACAGTATCTGTGGTTGGGCCGCAAAGTCTTAAAGGCGTGTTCGTTCAAGTGCGACAAGGTGACGGAAGCGGAAGTGTGGTGGGGGAATTCACCGAGCCATCATCAGACGGTTTTAAGACGTTAGCATGCTTTGGCAAACCTAGAAGTGCGTTCTCCCATGCTAGCTCTTCTCCGAAAGGGCAGGCAATTGCCACACAATGGTCAGTACCGAACGATTGCCAAGGGACTCTCACCATCAAGTAGGTCAAGATGCCTTGCTTATAGTACACGTTGGTGTATTTAATTTTTAGTGGCGTACACGTTATTGCAATCATTAAAGAGCAGGTAATGGCTATAGTTCGAAAATTGATTATGTGTATACTCTATTACTAAAACATAAAATGCGTATGCATTTGGTATAATGTTTCCTGAAGTTCCAATACAATCCGCGTGACTTTATAATTAACAAAGGTAATGATATTGGGCTGCTAAAGACTCTAGACATTCAGTCAAACTTGATTAGCATTAACTGCTAGCAAGGTGAAAAAATAATTACCGTCTGATGTTATGAACAATTACGTCATTTGTTTCAGAAAGCTTACGCTTGATTTAGTCATTGGTTTATTAAGCCACATTGTAAGTGTTTAAAGTTTAATATGGTTTTAATTTAGTGTAAAAAATAAAGAATTGCTTTAAGTTTACGAAAAAAGTAAAGTTTTCTTTTTATTTTATGTAAAACGATATCAAGCAATGCAAAAAAATTTCTACCATGTAGATAAAAACCTTTATTGATTATATACGCCCCATGCACAATAACCAATTTTCGCCTTACCTTTCATATATTTCAGGGCCACCGTAGTAGTCAACTTTTCAACAGTTCAAAGTGGGTTGAAAAAGACGATTCACTGCCAGGATCCGACTACATCTGTTCCTCCAGCAACCACAACAAATATGCCACCAACCAACACAACTATGCAGACAACTACCACAACTATGCCACCAACCACCACTACTGTGCCACCAACTACCACAACAGTTCTTCCGCTAACCACTCGGTCACCCAGTTCCACCACTTTGCCACCTAGTTTTTCTGCAAGTACGGATGAAGTAGAGCGAAGGTTTATTGGTTGTCAGCATGGTGGACCGTACACGTCTGTTCCGTCATGTAAGTCATTGCCTTTTGTTGAAGGTTTGCTTGCACTCCAAACCCCTTTTAAGCATGAAATGATTTTTCCGTGGTACACCTCAACTCTTTTCATGTGTAATATATTATTTTCAATCTACTTCAGGTGACCTAGGAATAAAGTGTTTTCAAAAGGCGTAACACGTATAGCTTGATCACCATCAACATCTTCAATAAAAAAACTGAATGGACTTATGTTCTGTAAATACGAAACAGGACGTTGGCAATGTGCTGTGTAGATAAAGGTGCTAGGTAACACACGCTATACAAATAGCAGGCTATGGTAAACCATGGTACCAAAATTTTGTAACCACATCTCGGTAGATCGTTTTAGTATTTTCATGTTCATTTCAACTACTTTCAAAATTTCTTTCTGCAAACCAAATGAACAGTGTTTAGTTTGAAATTATTTTCAACATCTCTAGGGTTTTAATGGTAAGCAGCAAATCAAAATGATTTGTTGTCGGTGACCCTAATCAGCTTTCTCTATTGAAGTAGTCGTTCACAAAATAATATATCTGCACCAGGACAGGTTGCTACAACTGTGCCACCAACCACTACAGCTATGCTATCACCAACCAAAAGAAGGAATAGCGGTGGTAATATTTTTGCGCAATTTTTCCGGAAAACTGTTAACTCAATTCAGTCAAAGTTTTTGATATATTTCTAAATTTACATTGTCTTGTTTATGTTAAACCTTACTCAAGGCGCTAGTCTAATCCAAAGCGCCCGATCCTTTTAACAAATGAGTGCGCTGTGTGTGGTTACTGGTTACAGTTTTCCGGCATTTTGCCCACTTATTTGATTTAAATATTACCACTTGGTACCGTTGCAATTAGTCTAATTACATTCATTTTATCAATTTTCGAAAATGAGAAAGCAATCATCGTTGAAAGCCATAATTAACTGCTTGTCAGAGAGAAGCTTCGAGTTCTTACTGATCGACACCTTTCATCAGCTTCGAACGACTTGATTTCATGTGATTAAACCAATTTCCAGACTATAACACAAGCTTCGAAATCGCATCAGAGCGAAGCGGATGGACGAACCGAGGTTGGACCAGAAACAGCGGTTCGACCCCCTCAGTTTCAACCGGTCCACCAGCTGCAGCAGAAGGTAAATGCAGGCAGATTATTTCTTATCTTTACGCATGCACTTCGGAAAGTAAAAAACAAACGACGCAATCTCTTTTGTCCCAGGCTAACCAAGCTACACTCGCCTGTGCCAATGAAAGAAACCAAAGCTGAGAAATCAAATTAAGACAAACATTCACCCCTGTTATTATGGCCAAACAGGAAACAATATTTCTTGCTTTTGAGTTTTAGTTTTCAGATATTGATGTGGTTGATTTTGAGCCTCAAGTAATTCAAACCTTGATTCCACTTTCGACGAGCAAAATGAGGACCAAGTCGGCCCTGAAATTGTTTGCAACAAGCATGGTCAGTTATCTCCAGTTAATAGAGAGTATGGTTGTCCATATTTTTGTTCAGTATGTTTTCGGTATTCCCACAAATCAATTGTTTTTTCTCAGTGACGCTTTTCAAAGTGGAAAACAGAAACTTACACAACTTCAGCATTTTAGAGCTGGAGCGGCATAGCGGAAAACAGGGCCTAATTCGATCAACGGTCACTGTTTCTGTAACACTAAATTAAACCGTCGTTAGAAAATTTCTTTCACATTGATTTATTACTCTTTATTTTTTACATAAAAACTGCAATCAAGAAAGAGGAGATAAAACAAATGTAGGCCGATAGGAAAGGGTTTCTACGCATTCTTTGCTTTTGCATGGAGTTCCGGTGAATAAATGGGCGGCCGTCAAAAATCATATATTATTTCCCGCTTTGTTAGCTAAAATTTGTTAAATCGTACGCGCATGGTTTTGTTGACATTGTGTGCGTCATGACAGCACACGTTCTTAACAGAAGCGGCTTTGCTGTCAATGAATGGATGTCAAAAGACGAAGGGTGGCCGAAATCGAGCAATGATTATTTGACTCGTTAAAGGAAAGATTAACTTTAGCAAGTTTCATCTACTGAGCGAAAATAGATGGTTTTCACCATTTTTCTTTATCGTGCCTCTGCCAGCAAATTTAACTTCGACTTTTATTTTTTGCTGCTGAAAATCGAGGTAAACATTGAGGAAATCGTGACAGATATTTATTTGCTGTTGTATCATGTGACTTTCTTTAAAGACAAATGGCTTAACGTCATTATCTTTTTGACATTGCCTTTTATACTCGATGCAATACTGTTTTATCGTCATTTATGTTTTCCTTACATTTCATTAGTCTAAGTTTGTATTTATCCATGTTCAGCAAACGATTTGCTCATTATTTCCGAGCGAAATTTCTGTTGCAGAAAGAAACTTTTTTTTGAGCGGTAACTTCATTGACACATGTCATTTGCAAGGTTTGCACATAAACTAAGGGTATTGAAATAAACATCTGGTGCGTGTACAATTGTTAAACAAGCACAAATGTCCCTGGTTAATATTCAATTTTTTTAAAGAAAAAGGCAGCGCCGGCAAACACAACTGCACGTCTGACATGTCATTTACAAGAAAAATTTCAAATACTTTAAAAGGCAGACGGACTTTGACCTAAGGAACTGTTTTTTTTTCAACCCAGATACGTGGCACGAACTTAGCAAGTTAGGCGATGAAGTTCTTTTAAGCAACACTGCTGTAGCAAATCATGCAGATTGTTTGTAACTCATGAAGGTTTTACTCTGATACGCTTTTGAAAGCGAATAGTTGTTCTTCACAGCTATGACACGAGATACAGCAAATGTTCGCTTATTTTCACGGCTACGTTAAAGAGCAAAACAGTTAAAGATAAGTTGAAATGAATTTAGCCTGTTTAAAAGTTTTCACAAATTCTACCACTGATGCTTTTTGCATGAACTTTTTGGCATGCACGTGACTAGAGCGTTTTGAAAATATATTGTACAAGTTGCGCAATACAATCAATGTCTAGGCTTTATCAACTCGTGAAAACCAGTCTTTTGCCCAAACTTGTCTTGAGACCTAGGTTGCATTGCTGAAATATCGTTTCAAAATACTTTGCTGCAATGAATAACTAACCGTCGGTTTACAAGAAGAAGATATCCTATTCGTTAAGAAGAGGATATCTATCTGTTGAGACGCCATTCTACCCGTTTTTCTCTATAGTTAAAAAATTTCGGTAAGCCGTGATCATAGAAATATTTTTGAAAAGAATATGTCAGTCCATGCATATTTTGATTGTTGCAGACAGCGTTTTCACATCAAAAAGTTCGTTTTTCATACATGTTGTAAACCACCTTGTTTTTTGTTTCATTTCGTCGATTTCGCCTTGTAGCTTCCTTGATCTATCTTCATTTTTATTGATTTTGAGCGCGTAGAATTAAGAGCACTGTTTTAAAATCATATTTCTGTAACATGCTCTTTGTTTCGGCTGAGTTGGGTTTGTATTTCTTACATTTTACTTTAAACTCATTCACGTTAAGAGTCCGCAATCCAAAAAAGTTCTGAGCAAATTTACGGCACGTTCGCGTCACCGACGATATCTTCTCTTGAACTTCTAACCCGTGTTCGATTAAGAGTCCCTATGATGTCGTTGCAGGGTCGTATTACATTTACTTTGAAGCGAGCTCCCCAGCGCAGCCGGGCGATCGCGCAATTTTGGAAACAAGGCCCGACCTTTCTGGATGTTTCTGCTTGCACTTCTCCCACCACCACAACGTACGTTACGTGGCAGATCAGCCTACCAAGCATCGATTGTCTGTGCTGGCCGGAGAGGTAGAAGTTTTCAGTCGAGTCATGAAGAACAATTCATGGATGAATTACTCTGTGCAAATTGACTCTGCCAGCACGATGAAGGTATATCAGTAGACAAAAATTTATCCTTTGCATTCAGCTCAAAGCCATTCTGAACTGATTAAATTATGGACCCCTTAATGCTTCATACTCTAAAAGCTAATAGACCAAAAGTAGATTGTGTATTAAAGTACAAACATTTAGTTTTTTTTTAATTTAAATGATTTCACGAGTTCCGCCCTGATCAAAAAACACACGATATTACGTGAAGCCAAACAATATTCGGGTTTCTAAAATTTCATTCCGAGGGTTTCAGAAAGGAATAATTNTGAAGAAAATACATTTATAACTCGTTTGACAGAAACTTCGGTAATTGGTCTGTTGAACCAGTTATCGCTTAGTTTCATGATCTAATGCTTGGCTATCTCTATTTTCAAGAACCATTTTCCAATTTATATCAATTGTACATTTACCCTGGCCAAAGATTCCCATCAGATTTGTTCGGCCTTGCATTCACTGCGTAATTTCTAAGCTCCGCGTCTCACTTGGTTCTCTGAAGCAGACTCATCAATGACAAGCATAACATTCTTGTATCAGATGGGACTCTATTTATTGTTGGGACACAGGCGAACACGCTATAAGCGCGAATGTGAAGTTTCGATCGCCGCGTGCCCTCTATCGGGTGATGCACACAGCAAACAAATTTAACTACTAAAGCAATACAAACCAACCAACAACAATTGCAATCTTTCATCGTGTTGTCACTCACCATTGGAGAGACCACGCCAGGCATTACTGTTACACAGCGCATGACAAACCAACGACTATAATTTTCCGGTTATTCGACGACTGACAGTCGTTACCACACAGTAACGCTGACAATTGGATAAAACCCCAGAAAAATCTTACGTGCATTTTGAAAAACCAAGGTGTTTTAGATAGGTAGATATGCAATGATCACGACGAGAAATGCTACTGTTTAGTTATTGAAGGTTCTTATGTTTGTCGACAACGTTCCAAAATAAAATGAAGCGACAGTTGCAATAACTTTTATTTTAAGGTACGCAACACGCAAAATTGTGCTTCTAACGAACCCAATATTATGTAGAACTATTTCTAAATGTTACGAAACATATTTTAATGGTGAAACAATACATAGTAAAATGATCTTGATGCATATATTTTTTGAGAAACAATTTAAAGTTCCAAATTTTTAGTGTCCAAAGCTAATGTAAGCCATGTGTTTAAGGCTTCACTAGTTGCGATAGCAACCTAACGATAGGCCTTTCCCGTAGTCTCTGGTAATCGATTCAAATTATTTTACCAAATTTTCTGCCAGAAAATTTTCAGTGAACAACGCTGAAACTGTTTTCATACCGTATAAATAAATGCAAGCTCTTATAAGATAAACACAACTTTGCGCACACCTTCAGGGTGTGTGAACAGTGCTCTTAACACTTAAATGACACATTTTTGAGATTAATGAAGCTTTGCTGTTGCAGGTTCAGATTGTTGGGAAGCGAGGAATGGACTGGCTCGGTGACATGGCGATAGACAAAGTTGCAGTGGTGCCAGGGGCATGCGCTCAACGCGACAACTAACATTTACCTTTAGAAAAAGCTTTTTATGCCTTTTTATACTTATTTACGCATCTTTTTCCGCACATTTGTTTAAATGAAGAAATAAAACAAAATTTCTTAACAATGCAGTGCGAGTTTTGAAACCGTTAGACCCTTTTTGCAGGTACCTTAATGATAGTAAAGACGGCTCACACAGGTGGTATTTAACGATCAAGACTGTTTACAATGACACGTCATGAACTTTTGCTGGGCTTGCNAACTGAAAGCTNTTGCAGCTCTACTGTCCGCCTTTGTCAATTGAGAAGACAGGATGTAGCAAGAGGACTAAGCAATGCAATGTTATTTAGCTAGGAAGGTAGGTTTAATGATGCATTTTTGTGACTCAAACCACTAAACAACTGAAATGCAATAAACAGAATAAAGAACAGAATACCAAAGGGTAGAAAATTAATTTCATGTTAATAAATAGTAAAATGAGAAAAACAAACGAGGCTTTGGGGATTCTGAAAATTTGTGTAAACTACATAGCTGAGAAACAAAATTTGGCGAAAGAATTTATGGGTCAACTACTCAGCAAGCCCTATTGTTGGCATAAATTAACATTTAATTGAAGACGTTTCAAGTGAAGAGGAAATGAAATAACAAATTGGAATAATTTGAACATCAAGTGCAAGTATGTAACAAAGCACAACATCAAAGAAAAGCAAATAACACAGAGGGTGAAAAGCAGACTTATGCATAGTGAGGATGTGGTGAAAACTTAGAAGAGTATTACCAAGGAAAAGGCATTACATATAAAATTATAGAAAAATGGAATAAACATGTTAAAGCACTTGTGCTGCAAGACCACTGAATTCGCGTAAAACGTTTTTTTCAAATAGCATATTTTTTCTTTTACCATAAAGACGTTTTTCACAAAAACCTCTGAAAGAAACTTTTATTAGTCTTGATGACAAAATAGAAGCAAAAGTGGTTTACTAGCTCTAAAACGATGAACTCCAATTTTGTTTCTAAATATATTTTTAAGCTATAGTGAACAAAGTCGTACGTTTGATTCCTTCAAGAAAGTATCGGCGATCAAAAAAGTAAGCCATCAGTAACCTTGGAAGACAATTTAGGCATGCTGCAAGAAAATGCAAACATCCGAAACAACTTACAAATACGAACTGCTGCAATAATTTTATGGCAACTTTTTAACTTCACCGAGATTTCAAAACAGGTCCATCATTTCATTGGCATGCTGATCACTCTGATGTACATGGTGAGATGATTACTTACAAACGATCAGTAAGGCTTTCTTATACATGTCACATATGCCAATGCCTAAAGTGCTCTGTTGGAGTGAACTGCACGTGCCCTACGTGAATCGGTAGTTCATGAAACTGAGACAACAAACAAACCAACTCTACAGAAGTTATACAAATATTTGTAAAGGCTGAAAAATATTCCTTAGGTAAAAATACAAGATAAATTATTTCCTGAACTTTAAATTTTTCCTGAGTGAGCTTTTTTCGTTTTTTTTTTTGCGATGGCAGTTAGTGCCCAGACATCCAAGAACTTCGCTTGCTGTGGCAAGTTCTGCGGCAAATTTATTCACGAGGTTACTAAAAGAGCTGAGATAATTTAACATAAAACTTCAAATCAAAGGTACATGAGAATACATCGTGTCAACTATACGCGATTTACGTAACGTAATGAAATGAGGAAAATTATGCCAAACTATAACTTGTCCCGACGCGGTGTGGTTTAACGCTGGCATGTCGACGAGAAAAACCGTTTAATGTATCATAAGATGCAAGTGTTAATTTAATGCTACACATATATTGACAGGAGTATGCAGTTGTTATCAGTCACCCACAGCACAGGTAACTATTCAAAAACCTGCAGCCCTCCTACTCTCGTATGAAGTATTGAACTAAAGGACGTGATCTACCGTATAGACAAAATGAAATGACGTGAATATGAAACATTCAACGACAAAATAGCAGCTGTTCTCTTTTAATGGCAACATAAAAAGCTGAAGAGCTTACAAGAATTTGAAGGTAGTTTATGCACTCAAATACTGTCTTCTTTCAGATTTAACCAAAGTGAGTTTTCTGAGTTATACAGCACGAATGAAAGTTGACTTTCATCTTTGTCTTCACCGCTAGGACGGTATGGAAGTTTAATAACTTGCAACACGAAATGTGCCAATATTTTTCTCATACCCAACAATAAGAAAATGTGGAATTTATGTACGCATGTTAAAGGAATAGCGAGGTAGATCTAAATAATCCCAAACATCTTGTTGCTCTGCAAATTTAAAACTACTTCATTGACTGAATTGTGCTCTATTGCGCGCAATACCTGTTTATATCTGAACAAACAATATAAGTCATGATATATTCAGAGTTGGTGCCGAGTTGCGGTAACAGAAGATTGTGACTACATGTTACGTCTGAAAACAGCAAATCGCTGTGGACTTGCGTGAGAATGGAACCAGAAAAATTGTCAGGAGGTCAACTTACGATGGACCTGGTTGACATCTTAACGTAAACATAGCACTGCTTTTGTTAACATAGCGTCTTTATTAAGTGTTCTGCACTTGTCTTACAATTTGAAATAAAACTCACGTCTCTGGCCACCGATGCTGTGATACAGAGTACCCAATAGTGACCAAAGGTGGTTAAATCTGGAGCTAGCAGGTTGTTATCGCTCATTTGTCAGACGAGGCTCTGGCAAAAATCAGCACTGCATCAACCCCAGTGCTTGTCCGCACTGTGGCAGAAAGAGTGAGTTGCTTCGATCTTCTGCTGGTGTCTTCATAGGTATAGGTTTTTCCACAACACAATTCTGACAATGAGATTTCCAACTACTTAAAATGTGATTCACAACCGCAATAAAGTCGCTTTGTCAATCTCCGGCAAGGGTATACAAAATGAAGCAAGTTATTTCCAGCAATGTACTCGTTATCAAAGTGAGAGCAGATGACACCTCGATATAAGATTGTTGTTGATGTCGTTGCAACCAAACTATTGATAAAAAGGAGATGTAACAAACGAATGACAAAATTCAGGTCTTAGGAGATGCTTTTCTTTCTGTTACAATGCTTAAGTATACATAAGGTTGAAATTACGGAAGCAGCGCTGCTGGGAACAATATCTGGTATCAAATATAAACATGTTGAACCACTTCCGGACAAACACGTTAGAATCACAAATACTTAGTGTTTTAGCGAGTGTTTTGCATGTAACGTTAAAGACGTGCTGTAGAATGTATTGAAGTTTGCAGCAGAATTACGCCATGGCTTAAACATTCTTTGCACTTCATCAAACGTGTGCATCGCAGAACAAGAAGTTGCCCTCAAATATTTGTGCAAAAATACAAATATGTTTTTGTCTGTTTTAATGGATTTATCAAAAACAGTCAGAAATTGTTTGCTGTGGTGCAGATTCTTTTTTACTTGATTCCTGTTTTCTTCACCTAATCTTTCTTTGATTCAAATGTCAAAACGTGTTTGGTTCTTATAGCCAGGGTCGGGTGTCAGACCTAAAAGACAAAAATCGAAGCTTCTCGAATCATGAAACGAATTTAAGTGCTTTGTTGTTGCTTCTGTGCAGAGAACGTATTCATATCGTGTCGTATGCTTTTCAACTGAAGCAAAAAGACGGGTTTAGCCATTCGATAGAATATCATGATAACCAAGTGTTGCTTTCCCGTGAAAAAGTCAACAATCATCATGAAAAGGACCGCCAATAGATAACGGAGAGGTTCTTCATCATAACGAACAAACGTCGCAGGTCGCAGAAGGAAAAACATCATTAGGTTTCTGTAAAATTGTGCTGTTCCAGTAATGAATTGGAAAGATCGATTTTCAAGAATACTAACAACAGACTCAAAGATGAGAGAGCGTGCGCAAGTTGTTGTTTGCATTTTAAGATATTCTCTTCGTGCTGCCATGAATCAGACTTAAAATTGAATGAAAGCCACCTCATCTGAAACGATAATCACATATAGATGCAAGTTTTTGCAAAAGCATTTGTTTTTCTTGCGAAGTAATTTTTAAGATGGTGAGATATCTGAGGTTTTCATTATGATGTCGAAACAATAACAAAGAGCTTATAGTTACACATACTATGTTTTGCAGCAGATAGCAGGCAGTGTCGTGAACGGTATGAAGCTGTTACTGTTGCTGACAACAGGTTTCGGAATTCTATTCCCGAAAACCGATTGCCTGTCTTCCGGTCCACCAGCATCGGTTTGTAGAAGCATGGTACCTTTAGGTCACCCGGGAAGAGGCCAATCGTTTTCTGATCTCGGATTTTCGCTTGCAGTTGATCAAGACGTGATTAATCGAGGACAGAGATTGTTCAGTGAGTGATCATTTTTGTTTACCTAAAGTCAGTTAAATATTTTCGTGGCACTTAATTCGGTCACCCTGTCGAATGAACAACGCTTTTAAAAAAAATTGATTTACGGCCACGACCATCTTGTGTATGAAGGTCATTTTTCGATTTCAGCGCATAAATGGCAATATACTCATGACGTGTATTTATCAATGTTTACTACTAGGCAAAGAAAATGTAGCCTTTAGTAAAAACAACTGTTGGTGATTGCAGCAACAAATGGCCAGCTCTCGCCCTATTTCTATCCTGGTATTCATATATCAATCTGGCTAATGANTTCGACTGCTGTAACTACTTACTGCACAGTTACTCTGGCTGGACCTGAAGAATTCGAAGGCGTGTTCATTCAAGTTCGAGATGCTTCAGATGCAGTGCGGGGCAAGTTCGTAACCCCCCCGGCTGGATTTAAGCTGTCGAACTGTTTTGGAGCAAATGACACTTTTTCGCATGCAAACGGGTTATCAAAAGAAAAAAATGTCACGGCAAGATGGCTGTCTCCACATGATTGCAACGGCGTTTATACTATTAGGTGAATTTTAACTCCACTCTATCACTTTAATCGTTCTTTTTCGGTTTTTGTGTTTTGTGGATTGCTGCGTACATGTAGCCGGTCTTTTTATTTTTTGCTTAAGCGTGTGTAGTTGATTTTACAATGCAAGTGCTCATTGCGTCGTCGATATCATTTGCTCAGACGAACCTTTCCCTTCGAATTGATTTCTTACATTGTGACCTGACATTAGAAGTGAGGTGACATGAGAAGTGAAGTAAATGTTTTCAAATCAGCGTTTTTGAGCTGCTTGACACGTTTTATTTACCACTGCTTTCTTCACAAATGTGGTCAATTTTGTGCATTTTTGCATGCTGCCCAGTATTCCCTCTAAGAAAAATTTACACTGAGCAAAAATTTGTTTTAATAAGCATGGGAGTTTTAAATGNATTACAGGCTTTGTGATTTAANAGAATAAGTATAAAATCTTATCAAAAAGCGANCAAAATACACGTTCAATTCAAATAGCTTCTCCTTGTTTTCGCACTTTTCCAATGTTTTGGAATGTTGCCAAAGGCGCGAGAATGAGATTTCACTGCGAAAACGGTCTGGTAGTACTGCGTATTTGTGCATTTGCACACCTTAAAGGGCACATTGCACGATGCTGCCGATTCTAATCAAAATTTTTTGACATTTCCGAAATCTCACACATTTCAGCATTTCTACATAATCCTATTCGCAGAGCAACGGTCGTCGCAGACTACTCTCATTATCAAACTGGCATTACGAAGGTCATCATATGTACCGCGGCCACCACCCAATCACCGCCACCCCCATCGCAATCTTTGTCACTTCCCCCACTGACAACGTCCTCAGCTTCACCAAACCTGCAACCCACCCCGCCACCGTTTCAGTCAAGCGTTTCTGCTGTCATGGTGCCAGAAACAGGATCTCTTGCAACTTTGCGCCCTTCAAGCTCCACACCAAAGTGCAAGTTTGCAAACGTGACCAGTGTTCCTAACAGTGAGTGACATTCAAAAGTCCTTCGCTACGAACCTTAATTGAAATAGTCTTTTAAAATTAAGCTGTATTCTTGCTTAGAACTATTTGACCTTTTTACACTCGTCTGTGGGCTATACTGATCTATGCATCACCAACAAACTGAGGATAAAATTCAGTGGCGTATCTATGTAAAATGGCGCCTGTGGCAAAGTTTAAATGTGCACTCTTTTTCATAATTTCAGTATTAAAATTCATAATTTCAATATTACAGCATAGGCGAAATTTTAGGGTAACACCAGCCATGAAGAAAATAAATGTTTCAAAAGAGAAAAGGTGTGTTGATTTTTGCGTTAGGCAATTGAAATTGTAACTTATTCATAAGGACCATAATATACTTCGATTCTCATTTATTTTTGTTATAAAGAACACCAAAACATTCAAACAATAATGCTATCATAGTTCATACATAGCATTGGCTGACCAAATTGTATGTCTCACAAAAAATCACACAAATAAGAATGAAAGACATTTTCCTATACCGTGAGAAGCAGTTTTTTTGGTGAATATTCGGTGACTGACCGATTTTTGTTTGAAATGAGCTAAAAAATCAAGTCAATTCCGTCATAACGCTTTTTTTCAGTCATACAAAAAAATGTCCTAAAACAAACAAATGACAGAAAGTTTTTAATCTGTTTCGGACAAATGACCGAAATGTTCCAGCGAAAAAAAAAACAGGTGAGGACGAGCTCATGTATATGACAAGCGAGTGTTCTTATTCTGTCACAACGTCTGACCGTCACGTTGTGTCACAATACTATGATTTTGTCATAATGCTTGGTGGTGCTGGCGTAACTTGCCCAAATTCATATATTAAGATAAGGGCGCTGTGTTGACGCAGCTGTGCAGTTGATGGTTTTATGGGGCACAAAATCGAGTTTGAAGAAAAAGTAAGTCACAAACTTTAATTTTTGCTGAGCAATTTTTGCGCCCCCGTCAAAGTGGCGCCCATGGCACAAGCCATGCCTGCCATAGCCTAGATACGCCCCTGCATAAAATTAATAAATATAAGGAATATTACCATCGGCAGTTATGGAAGAACATAAAAGAAAAAACGTGGAGAAACATGTTTCCTATATAAAAAGGGTGGTCACACTTTTTCAGCATGCGAGCTACATATAAAATGAACAAGTCAAAATGATCTACCTGCTACAAAACTGCAAAAGATATATTTATTAATGAATATATTGAGATTTCTTTTCAAAATGTATGCTGATGTACGTTGCATGCCCACATGAACAGGGTTTTGCACAACACAGCTATCCATGCACATTTTTGGCATGTCCACCCACCGGTGCCGAAGGTGTCAAATGTCATGCGATCTACCCGCAGTACCTTTTGAGATCAACGGGTAGATCGCGATCGACGTATTGAGCACCCCTGCTATAAAAGCTTATAAATGAAGCAATTGGGCCTTCTTACTGCCATTGAACTGTTTTAGCTAATTTTATTGTTGCTTCAAGCTTCACCACAATAATTGTACGTACCGTTTTTTGAAACTTCTCTGATTCTTTGCAACAATAAATCTTTGGCTATGAGATAGACACGCACAATGTCTTACGCACTCAATAAAAATATTGTTAAAAAATTCTCGTATTTTCAATTGTGGCATTTCATGAAATCTTTAACTGAATCTATACAAGGGTAAAAAGCGCAGAAGTCAACTACCTTACCCTATTTATGACAAAAATGCTATCTGTCACAAACGCGTTTTTGAATAGCAAAAATCGGTCGCTTTTAGGTTACACAGAGATCTTCAACTTACAAGAGTATTTGTACTCAACCCTAATTCAATTAGATTAAATAATTGAATGAATAATTACAGTAATTCATAAAACAGAAATTGTCGTAATGGTGGATACGAACCGATTAACATTCACAAAACCTTTGTATTTAGCAACGTTGTGTTTCTTTGTCCTGGATTGCAACACTTGTTCCAAAAAGCAATTGCAAAAGGCACGCGTTGCTCAAAACACTTATAAGCAGCCATCATTGTCTGGAAAAAACATTTGATAAAAAGTTTGAGCTTAACTGTCACGTAAATCATCCCCCTAAAATCAGTGAAGAACGTTTTCACTACGCGAAATAACTGCATCACTCCATTGCGCTAACGACTCAAAAACATATTTTCATTTGGATTTTTATGGACACAAATTTTTTAAAATCACTAACTATACTGTGCTGTTTGCTTATTTCATTATTACCAGATCTTGTCTATATGGCTGTATTTGAACAAGGTATATGCTTTTGTCATTAAAAAAACAAACTTTGAGAATCTTTGTTTAAAACAAGCTTTACAAATCTGCATGCTTCGAACATCTCAACACCAGCTAATTTCGAACTTTTGAAAAGAGAAAGACGTCATACCTCTGATCCAGTGGTTCTTGGCCGGGGGGGCAAATGCCTCCGCAGCTGGTGTCATTTAACTTCCAGGGGGGCGCGAGCCTTTACGCGCTGTACAATAAGCAAATTTTTGAACGGGAAAGCGTTCCGTCCACGTTACTTAATTATAGTCACTGGGGCTTGAAACTAACAAGAATTACTCTAAGGCAGGCGCAGTGAAAAAGATGACGAACCACTGCCCTAATCACATCACAAAGCATTTTCCAGCCGCATAGATAGTCGGTAGAATCTATGAAAAAATGCGTTACTGTAAGTTACACCTCGATCGAAAAAGTAGTTTCTGTTTATCATTTAACCAAATACTGTTTCACCGCCGTCAAGCAGTGCAGGCGTGATACGTTATACTTACAGAGTACAGAACAAGTTTTGAAAAAGAAAACCAGTACGATGGTTGGATTAACACCGGCTGGACCAGGAATAAAGGACCAACAAAAAGCTGGAACACAGGACCGGTCAATGCAGAAGACGGTACGCTGCCTATTGCAGTGTTTCATATTCATTCTATTCAGTTATTAATGGAATGAACACGTTTAAGATTACCTGATTTTGTAACTAAAAAAAGATTATTAGTCTTGACCTTCTGCTGTTTCAGAGTTAAATTTAAAGCATCGGAAACCTAAAGAGCGATACCAATTGTAATTTAAGGTGGGGTTTAACTAAAAGTACCTCTTGGTCTCTGTTTATATTCCGTGAATTTAACATTTTAGTCTTCCAGCATCAATGTTTTGTACTGTGAAAACAATTACCAAATGTATGAAGTGATAGTGGTGTTTGCTGATGTTTATGGTAACTTAGGGATTGTTGGAAAGCTTAAAGGGTTACAATTGACCAAAGTAATTTAATTTCTTGCAATTGAACTCATGGCACCTGTCACTTTACTTGGTAATAATTGTCCATTTTCGACCTAAACAATGATTAGGTTCAGGTATGAAGCATTGCAAAATTTGAATCCGCTCGACTAAGCTGCACAAAACGAAACTTGAAAGGAGAAAAATATTATTGATATTCTTCATATCTTTCCTAATACGCAAAACCAAACAGCACCACTATCAGAAAAAGTTAGTGGGGAAATAATGCTGCAACATACTAAAAAATACATTCATTGGTTAATATTCACATTCCAAAAGCCAATAAGAAGAGGAACTCGCAACCTACTAAACTTTTTCAGAATGTAACCGTACTTAAATATTGTGAAGCATTGACATGAAGCAAAAGACCAAACACTTTGTGCGCTGTGAAACGTTATGCATCGATATGCCACGGTCCCGCAGTTGATCAAGCAAACTGCTGTTTAGACTCAGCATTCAAATTTGTTTTTGACACTGTAGCTGTTGATGCTTATATGCGTGATAGATGAGATGATACTGTATTAGTGCTCAAATTTACCTTAAACTGAATGTTGCATTTTCTGGAGCACTTAAACTACATAAAATATTGCTATTTTTAGTATTTAAAATTTTTCTGTTTTTAGTTTTTGTGGCGCGTTTCAAGAAACCCAGTCGGTTTCATTGATTAAATACAGGGAAATACTACATGTACTTTGAAACGTCGTGGCCCCACCTAAGAGGAGATCAAGCCATACTAGAAACTTTGGAGGACCTTTCCGGATGCTTTTGCGTTCATATGGCCTGCAATCACAACGTGTACAACGTATACAAGCCTTATGCTGCCAAGCACTCCATCAAAATTATGGTGGGAGGAAAAATGGCATGGACTCAAATAAAGCGCGTGCCAAGCTGGACGGATGTATTTCTCCAAGTTGATACGGAAAGCAGTACGAAGGTGATTAAGGACAGACCCTACTGAACACAGTAAAGCGCATCAAACCGCTTTTTGTTAAATGCTTGGATTACGTTGCATTTTGTTATAGATGAGGGTGTACTATCCAGCCGTACAACATTATAAAAAAAAGCTGAGCTGTGAATAATAACAATTTTGTCGTTTTCCGTAGACCTCTCTTTTATTTGGTATGTTTCAAGATCGAGTCATGTTTCTTAAAACAGAAAAAGCATTTGGACTTATTCAAACAGATCTGTAAGGATGCTACTGCGCTGATTTTAAAGAATTGGCCTCTCCCCAGAATTAGGCTGTGCAGCTCATTTTTGATATTATGCCTTTTCGCATGCAACGTAAACTGATTCACAAGGAATCCAATCAGAGTTTTGTAAAAACACAATGCAAGCTGGTCAGTGTGTATTACAGAAATATGAGTATAACACACCCTATTTCCAAACAGAGTTTTTGCCTTAATTTCTAATCGAAATAAATCTTAGTTTCTGATGAAAGACAGTGTCATGCCTTTCAGGTAAGCGTCGTGGGAACAAGAGGCGACACGTTCATGGGAGATACTGCGATTGACAATTTGTACATTTACCCCGGATTGTGTCCAGACAATGGCAGCGCCTGAGGCGATTATTTCGTTTAAATCCAAGCCGTTTTGATTGCTTCAGGCATCCGTGTCTTCAGAGGCTTTTGATGACATTCGAGATCTAACCTTTGTTCCATACTAACCTGTAAATCAATACTCTTCGATCAGATTGGAGTGATTTGCTGCGCTTTTTGCACGTGTCCTTCAGCAATTGGTGGCATCAGCACAGCTTTGAGTGGTGATTGGCATTTCTCTGCTTGTTCATTTTTATTGCTAATATTTAATCCACTCCTTGCACTGCTGCTAATCTCTTCTTGCATTTTTCATCAAGTTGTTTGTTGGCAATCGTTGTTAATTGCAGCATTAACGTCCTTCCCATTATTACTATTATCTAATAAATGATTTGGAAACTATTATCCGCAAAAGTGTTCATTTCGTTCGGTATATTCACAGAAAGGATGGGAACTGATAAATGAAATTCTAAAAGTTCTCAGTTCATTTGTTCCAACTGATAAATGAAACACTGAAATTGTTCACGAAATGAACACTAAAAAAATGGACACTAAAACGAAATAAACACTAAAGGGATATATTCGCAGCAAGAGTCGAAACTGATGAATTTTTCTCTGGTGTCGTGTTTCGGAAATAACTTTATTTTGAGAGGAATACTCAGCTTTGACAGTTTGCACATTTGTCCGGAGAAAAAGGAGAAAACATCAATAATTTGTTTACAATAATTAAATCGGACCTTCACAAAAACAAGTNTTTTACAAGCGTTTCACATAAAACACCAAAAGTACGCAAGATGCTTGTAAAATTAAAAAAAAACACTTTTGTATTAAAAGCCATGCTGCAAAATAAGGTTGAACAATTTATTTGATACACGCTTGAAACTGAAGCACCAAAGATATTGGTGATCAATCAATGTCTTTACAAAATATGTACGCTTGCCTAAATAAATTTAAAGAAAACTTTATTTACATTTTTGTCCAGTTCTGGAATTGAAGCCACAGGCAGCATGAAACATATATTTACAAACAATCTAAGGCATAAGCGTAGCCAGGGGGGACCAAAGGGGCCATGCCCCCCCCCAATTTTTAGAATATATAGTTATTTTGTGCTTTGAGAGGCGTTTTTCCAAATAAAATAGGGTTATTCGCCTAAAATCAAACATTTTAGACCCCCCAATTTTTTCCCCCCCAAATTTTCGAGCTGGCTACGCCACTGATCGAAGGGTGAGTTTTCACTTTCGGCAGCAAATTTTCCTAAAATATCAAGATTTGACGATATAAAAACCAATTTGATATATTTATGAATGTTTTGATAGCGAGAAAAGAGCACAGAACAGGTAGTTTTGATATTTGTAACGTTTCATGTTTCACTTGATTTTAGCTCTTATCTACCTTTATCAGATTCATCATCTCAACAACTTGCTTGATGTTTTCGTGGCTTCGAAATTTTAGGTTTCTATACACCAGTGACTGCCTCAGAAAACGAGCATGGGTTCGACATTTGCTACTTCTACAGTTCATCAGTGTTGCGATACATTTCAGTTACACAATTGTGACTTGTCCAAAGATTTCTGGATCATCCACCAATCTTGCAAGCCAAAGTCGGTTTATGAAATAGGCGGGGTTAAATTGAATTGTGCAAAGTCGGGCAGAAAAGCAATTTGCACTAGAGAACGGGTTTACCAATCTCCTGAGATACTGTTAGTGTGCAGAAACTTTCGAATTACAAAACATACATTGACTTCTCTATGAACTCACTATCAAATATATATTCAGATTTCATGATCACACTATTTAGTTTAGATATTTCTGCTCATTGTACCTCTTCAAAACATAAAGCAACGATACAGTGACGATTGCACCTTGGTCCTAATTTAGTTTTTCGTACCCGTAGTGAAGGAGATGAGGAGCTAAAGCTAATTCCGAAGACCTCTCAGCTTTGTTAGCAAAGTGTTTTTCTTTGAAGCTGCTATTCAAAGTCCTGTAGATGTTGCAGGCAAATAGTTTGTAAAAAACAGCCCTCAAACACTTTCCAAAGTAACAATGGCCAAGATTGTTATTTGCGTAGAACATGCAGAAGACCTTACGACTAAAGACCTGGAGTGATTTGCTTGTTTCGTGCTTGTATCTCGACACTGAGACCTCTTGATAAAGCTTTAAATACCGCACTGGGTAGTATTTAAGCTAATTTAAATTCTAGAGGAAGAAAATTTGGCATTTGGCTGGTGCTGCTGCAAGTCTGGTGGTGCTGCAAGCATCTGGCTGGTGGTGCTGCAAGTCAGCGTCTCAAAACGTGGTTCTCATTACGATTCGAACTTCTCTACTTGGCACATTTTGTTGATTTTACGTTATGGCATGACAACGGCAGATTGATTGACTGTTCAAAAGCGACGTGGTGTCCCTGTGCATAGTTGAATCTAGACCAACCAAATGGAACATAATTGAAACAAGACTTTCCATTTGCAAGACAGTCAAATTCTTTATAAATAGAGCGCAACAGAATTTCAGAGCATTAAGCTTTTACCGAAGTATTTGCCCAATTGGCATAATTTGAGACTAATACTTAATATTTAAGGTGGGGCTGCAAACGTAATGACAGTCCCTCAAAACGCTTTCATGAACACGATCAATCGACAGCTGCGTTAACACAAATCGTGGATATTTGCTGAGACAAATTTGTGAAAATCATGATCATTTTTAAACTATCCCGCTTATTTCATATTTTTGTTGAGGGTTTGGCTCCGAAACATGATCGATGTCATATGGGTTACTAAAAGAACACAAGAATGCAGACATCCTGAGACCATAGCAAGCTACAGGGTAGACGTTCGTTGGTACGCGTAGGAAAAACTGAAAAATAACAAACACTAAAACAGGTTCTCTATTTTGGTTCCATCTACAAAAGCATTCAGTGACGCATGAAAACTGTCTTAACCACCCTTGCTCCTAATTGCACCTTCCATCCTCTTGGCATATAAATGTTGCGTTTTTCCCAAGCAAATCTCTCTCAGTGCAGTCCTTTTATGTATCTCGTCATACTTACTCATACTGTTTGAACTACTCCACAACCACCGAAAATATCTTTTTTGCCAACGCAGGGCTAATGGCAATCCAATTTCTATGAAATGCATTAGATTGTCTACCAAGTTTGACGGTTGCACACAAACAAACCAAACATGTGCCATTCTACAAAGGTGTCATCGCCACTTCTGCCATCAATTCATACAATCAAGTCTTAACCTCATGCCAGAGAAGTTCCACACAAGCCGGAAGTCCGTACCTCTACAATGGTCTGGTTCAGGGGCGCAACCAGCTCTTCATTTCGGGGGGGGGTCAATTTTCATGAAATTTCATTCGATGACGTCATCGTGCTTATTCAACCGTGGTACAACTTTTTCGCAAACGGTCACATATAATAATAATGTATTTTT